>Ga0214919_10001918_pt1 | contig 33371 bp, 31 predicted proteins | sample LL1503_MetaG_FD_177994 | JGI IMG/M metagenome (GOLD analysis project Ga0214919, IMG submission 177994) | Freshwater microbial communities from Lake Lanier, Atlanta, Georgia, United States - LL-1503 | ecosystem: Environmental > Aquatic > Freshwater > Lake | place: USA: Georgia | collected... | reverse complement strand
CCTTGTCTGTAATAATAAATAATTCTCCTGTAGTTTGATCCAATTTTAAATCAAGAATATTATCTGAGATCAAGGGTGAATTTTTTGTGGTATGCTGCTCCAAAATTTCAGATCCGTCTTGGGAAAGCAATAAAATTCCGGCAGAAGCTGTAGACATCCACTTCCGATTACCACCATCGACTTCAATATCTGTTATGTGGGTATTTCCAAGAAGATATTCAACATTTCCCTCAAACTCTACTTTTATGCGCTGTGCGTCATATTCCCCTGCGGCGGCTGTAAATGCTGAATTTGCGTTGTAAAGTATTGCAAAACCTGCGTCTGTTCCTATCCAAATTTCTCCATCAAAATCTGCGGCCAAAGCAGTGACATTTTGAGAAGGAAGATCACCTGAAAAAACACCAGTCCTTAAATTAATGTATGCATCATCTGATGGATCTGCAAGGGAATTGTTTGTAGAATATCCAAAAATGCCGTCACTAATTGTTGCAAACCAAATATTTCCATCAAAATCTACAATCATTTTTTTGGTAAACTTATTTCGAGCTGCAGTACCGACATCATAGTTATACCAAACACCATTGTTATCCATTACATTAAGAGGTTTTAGCGTGTAGCCATTCAAAGCCCATAAATTTCCACTGCCATCGTAACAAACATCAGAAACGTAGGACCATCCATTGCCCGCATAAGTTGGGTCTAAAGTAGAATTTGAGGCATTGTAATTTTGTGCAGTTCCATTATCAAGCACCGACAAAGGAAATTCAGAATAGGTACAAACCGCAACTTCATCTGAATTTTTTGGATTAATCGAAACATCTAAGAAATCCCAAATATTTTGATTATCCCAACTTGGTACTTGCTCTATGTTAATATTACTCCACTCCTCATCCTCAAAAAAATGTATTCCATTTTTATAAAATGACGGGCCATTTCCGGATAATCCGCCAGAAGCGATTGCTAATTTTCCATCATTAACATCCATTGAATAAAAATCCTTGTTTTTAGTTCCTGAAACACCAATTATTTGAAAGTTAAATTCATCGGGATAAAACATAAGTCCAACATTTTTATCTGCTGACCATAAACCTGTAGAATTTAAAACGGAGTTAGCAACAGAAAACCATTGGTTGAAATTTGAGGCACTGTATCCTGCTGTTTGGAGCAAATTGGCATTGAAAAGTGAAACCCCACCTTCTGTATTTACATGCAAATAAGAGTCACTTGTCGAAATAGAATTAATTTCAAGTGAAAACGGCGAAGGTGCAAAGACTTCTTTACCATTGCTTGTTAAACGAAAAATGGTATCAGAACCATACGTTGGTGTTTTAAAAAGTACAAAGAAAATAGTATTAAAATTCTCTAATCCTGCATAAAAATTTGTAGAAATTTGCGGTAATCGCATGTCTGTAGTCCATTGAGCAGGATCCGGCAAGGCGGGATTAGTATAATTTGCATAAAGTAATTTTGAAGGAGTAAGAGCAAATAGTGTATCTGCTTTTAAGGCAACATCCACTATTTTTTCTAAACCATCTGTTGGGTAATAAGTATCTTTAATTTCCTTTTTTTCATCGTTAATTTTTACAATAGAAAAATCAGTCGCTGCTAAAATAAAATCACCATTTCTTCTGAAGGAATTGATTTTTTTAGAATAGGGAATCGAAGCTAATTTTAAAGCAGGAATGTTGTAAATCTCTCCTTCTTTTAGAACATCAATATTCCCATTTTTATATCCGATATACAATTGATTTGTTTCAGCGTAAAAATAAAGACAAGAAATTTCAATGTCTGAAAGACCATTAACAGCGGTCCATAATTTCTTTTCTTTTGAAGCTATGTCATATTCAAACAAGCCGTTTTCAAAAGCTGTAAACACTGTTGATTCTGATGCTGCAATTGCTATTGCTTTGCTTGTTGCAGAATGAAAGCGCCAAGTCCCTGTACTAATTTGGGCATGAGAAAGAACTGAAACAAAAAGGAACAAGAGAAACAGACAAAGCAACCTCATGTAAAAATAACGCATATTAGGCAAATTTATTCCAATTTAATCAAATTTATGCCTCTTTTAATATTAATGTGATGCTAATTTCTATTAATTTTGGAGTATTATGTATACTAATCAAAAACAGCTATACGCAACTGGTCTTTTTTTATTTCTTATACCAAGTATAGTATTTGTATTAGCAAATCTTTTATTTTTTGTAGGGTTGCCATTGGGTGGATGGGTTTTTATTCTTTCTATTTTATTAGCTGTGGGTATTACTTATCGTGTGGTCTTACCTTTAAAATTAAAAATGGGAAGTTGGTTTTTACTAGGCTTACTTATTGTTGGAGCAGCGCTAATTATTTCAGTTGAATTTTATGATTGCTCTTTTGACGGACAATGGTATCATCAAGATGCTATTATGTTTCTTGCTGACGGATGGAATCCAATTTGGGACTCAGCTATTTCCGATCAAATGGTATCTGGTTTAAATGCAAACTATGTAAATCACTATCCTAAAGCCCCTTGGGTAATTCAGGCGACACTTTATCAATTATTAGGGAATATCGAGGCAGGGAAAGCCGTTCAAATCATTTACCTGTTGGCCTTTCAGTTATTGCTCCTGGATTTCCTTCGAAATCGGTTTTCGTTGTCCTGGGTTAACTCAATTCTCATAGTGCTTTTAATCGGAGGAAGCACTATTTCACTGGGTCAGGCCTTAAGTTTTTATGTAGACGGTATGTTATATAGTCTTCTTGGCATTTTCTTACTATTTCTTTTGGAATTAGTTTATTTCAATACCAAGTCTATTTGGCTGTTCTGCATAGCGTTTGCAGTGCTAGCTAACATAAAATTTACAGGGCTAATCTATGCGCTTGTCTTTTTAATTATGGGCGGATTATGGGTAATTATCCGTTTTAAAACACGTATTAAAAAAACATTCATTCAATTTAGTGTAACAGTAATTCTTGGTGTAATCGTGGTTGGATTCCCAACTTATGTTAGGAATACTATTTCTAAAGGACATCCCTTCTTTCCAATTATGGGGCCAAACAATGAAGGAAAGTCAATTTCGGAAGTTCAATATCCAGCCGACTTTTTCTTTCGAAATCGATTTGATAAGTTCGTTTCCGCCCATGGCTCTATTCCAATTTACACTAGTCACGAACACTCCTCACTAAGAAAACCGCTATTTAACAAGGTTTTAATCTTGGAATCTATCCCATACTTCAAAAATCATCAACCCTTAACCATGAGTCCTTTTGGCCCTTTTGAGGGTGAATTATTGGTGTTTTTCATTCCTCTTGTTCTTATATTTTTTCTTCAAAAAAGATCGCTAGAATTATATATGCTATTTTTTGGTATCCTTGCTTCTTTAGCCATCCAGCCTGAATTTTGGAACTTAAGGTATGCACCCCAACTCCTTTTTGTAGTTGGGATCATTTTACTAGTATTAATTCAAGACCAGAGGAATTGGGTTAGAATTACATCATTGATTTTTACAGGTTTATTTATTTTGAATTCGAGTATTGCGATATTCCAAAACTGGAAATATGTTTCCGAAAAAAATACTGCATTAATTTCAGTATTGGAGCCAATGCGCAATTCTCATATAAAGGTACAAGCCGGTTGGATGAAGTCATTTGAGTTAAAACTTAAGCAATTCGAAATTACTCCAGAATATGAAATTGATAGCAATAGTGTATTCTCTAAATTTAACGGAGATGTATTTAGCGGTTGGAAATATAACAAAGAGATGAAATGAAAATAGGGGCCCATTTACTTAGAGTCAAAAGTTGGGTGAAAAATGGGTTTCTATTCTTGCCAGTAATTTTCTCTTTGCGATTAATGAAGTGGGATAATGTTTCCTCTGTTTTACTTGGCGCTTTAGTATTTTCTCTAATTAGTTCCTTTGTTTACATTGTCAATGATATAAAAGATGCCGAAGCAGATACTTTACACCCTCGAAAAAAAAATAGACCAATCGCGTCAGGTCAGGTTTCTAAACGACAAGCATTCATTATTGGTATAGGCTTACTTATTCTCTCCTTTTCAGTTATTTTTATTGCTAATCTCCCACTGGAATTTTTAGCAATTGTTCTGACGTATTTAATGTTAAACTTGCTTTATTCATTTTGGTTAAAAACACTTCCCTTGATTGAGCTTTTTATTGTATCTATCAATTTTGTGCTTCGTGTGCTTGCAGGATGTGCAATTATTTTTGTCCCCCCGTCCCATTGGATTTTAGTAATTACCTTTTTCCTTGCCTTCCTTATGGTTGTTGTAAAAAGAAAGTCTGAAATCATTCAGATGCAAGGGAATGCGGTAAAGCACCGTGCTGCATTGTCAGCTTACACCGTTGGATTTTTAAGTACCCTTATATATATCGCTGCAACCATAACGATAACCGCATACTTGTTGTACTCAATAGACCCTGGAGTTGAAAAAGCGCTAGGAACGGATTGGATAATGTATAGCTCGATGTTTGTATTGATGGGGATAATCCGATTTATTCAAATTAGTGATCAAGGGTTACATGAATGCGAAGGGGATCCAACTACACTGTTATTTAAAGATCGATTTTTACAAGGAACTATATGTTGTTGGATTCTGTATTTAATGGGGATAATATATGTTTGATAACATAGAAAGAATTGCCGTATTTGACTTTGATGGTACCTTATATAAAAAGAACAGTATTCTATCCTTTTGTTACTTTTATTACTGTAAAAAACCACTGAGACTATGGCGCATTTTCATGCAACTATTTGCATGGGGTCTTTGGAAAACAAAACGAATCAATACAACAATCTTTAAAGCTCGATTTATTTGTTTTATCGCAAGTGATTCATCTGGGGAGGTTGAGCGAATGGCAATTTTGTTTTGGGAGAATAGACCCGAATTTAACGAGGAAATTTTATTGGCCTTAAAGAGATGTCAATCTGATAGTTTATGTCCCGTTGTGATTTCTGCTTCTCCAGACCTTTTTATCCTTCCTGCATGTAAGAAACTAGGAATAAAATATGTAATTGCTACAAAATTGTTAATCCAAAATGGGTGTTATTCGTTGGGTAAAAATTGTCGAGGCTTAGAAAAAATAACGCGGTTAAAGGAGGTTTTTCCAACACAAACCGTTGCTATTGCTTACTCTGACAACAACGACGATCTTCCTTTGTTACGATCCGCTGAACATGGCTTCATTGTTAAGAATGGTTGTATTATTTCGGAGATTTAAGGTGGTGTGTTTCATTAAAAATATAATGAACATCTAGCGTTAACTGTTCATCTAAACTTGTGTGATTGCGCTAAGCTTTTAGAGTTAATTCTTTTAAATTATTTCATGACCCTCATTAAACAACCCTTTATTAAACTTATTCTAGTTTATTTTTAAACAAAACAGCTTTTTTGGTTATTCCATATTTGTGTAAAATCAAACTGCTATTTTTTGATTGTTCATAATTGTCATGTCTTGACCAAGACACAATAGGGCAATTATACGGCACTTCAATATTTTGATCATAATATGATTTTTGAGAAATAAACCAAATTGCTTTTTTTTCATTGTCATTCGTATACTGAGGTAACTCATCATATTTTAAAAAATGGAAACAAAAGGAACCAAAGAAAATCAGATAAATAAATATGTGACCTTGTTTTTTAAAAATTGTAATTGCTAAATAACTACTAAAAGCGATTAAAAATAATAAAACTAACAAATTTGGGACAAAAGTATCATGCCTTAAAATAAATGGACGATAAGATCTACAACCACCAAAAGGTAACAGTAAACAATAACTTATCATAAAAAGTAAAAGAAAAAAATATAATTTAAATAGTGCTTTCTTGAATTCAGGTTTAAAAGTCGAAATTAAAATTGTATTTATAATAATTAGAAATACCATCCAGAAGGCACCAATATCAGTTGTGAAAAATGAATTATAAATGCCAACAGGCAATACTTTAAATCTTTCAATAAGTGGGAGTATACACCAGTCATTTTCAGTATTAAATAGTCCAATATAAATAGAATATAAACTTAATATACTTCCTAAAATTAAAAAGTAAAGAACTGTTTTATTAATATCCTTAAAAATTAAAAGAACTGTTTTAATTGAAAACGATTTTTGATTCAAACCCCAATATTTATTTAAGAAAAATAAAAAAAGAAGTCCATTTATTAAAAAAATTAACGGCGCATTCAATGGGCCAAATAAAACAAGGAAAAGTATTAAAGGAAAAGCAATTAAATAATAAAATATTGGCTTTTTAAAATCTTCTTTACCTAAAATATATTTATAAATGGGGAAATAAATCATCATTAAAAAAATAATCGGTAAGGTATAAAAAAACGCATAAGTAATGGAGAAATCAATAAATGCAATATTCTCATAATAAGGCCCATTAACAATTAAAAAAGGTGAAATTATTGCTGAAAAAATAACGAGTTTTTTGTAGCTAAAACCAAAATATGTTGCCAAATAGAATGATAAAATAAATAAAAATCCAATATGAATAAGCATTTTCGCCAGAGTTATAGAAGCATACAAGCTATCAATAGGATTATAAATATTTTGAAACCAAAATGGAACATTGTCAAAATAAACTTTCATTAAAAAATGAGCAGTAAATCGATTTGTTGCTGGATACTTTTCTTGTTGTATTAGTGCCCTTAAAGCAAGAGGGTCATTTAATACAGTTTGATAACTTGAAACAGGAAGAACAATATTTGCAAAATCACCATCTAGTGGTGTCTTTGAATATTGAAGACATGAATGTTTCAAATCAAAAAACAAAAAAACAAAAGCAGTTAATAGAATAAATGTGTTTTTATGTTTTTGAAAAAATGTCATTTATAAATATGATGTTTATTTATTTTCTACATTAGTTTCACTAACAATATAAAGCGGACGGTTTTGTACATTTTTATTTATTCTACTAATATACTCGCCAATTATCCCAACAGAAATTAATTGAACGCCGCCGATAAACATAGAACTTATGATTAAAGATGTCCAGCCAGTAATCGTTCTCTCTAAAATGAAATGCGAGAATATCGCATAAAGAATTACCAAAAATGAAATAAATGAAATGAAAATCCCTGTTTTGGTTACGAATTGTAAGGGAACATCTGAAAAACCTGTAATACCGTCTAATGCAAACTTCAACATTTTAGAAAAAGGATAGCCCGTTTCACCAAATTTACGTTCATCGCGTTCGAAAAACACACTTGTCTGACGGTATCCCAACCAAGCAATTTGACCACGCAAAAACTTATTTTGTTCGGGCATATTTTTCAAATCATTGACAATTTTTCGATCAATCAAACGGAAATCTCCAGTATCTAAAGGAATATTAATGCTAGTTATTTTCTTTAGAATTCGGTAAAAATATTTCGCTGTAATTTTTTTGAAAAAATTATCTCCTTTTCGTTTTAAACGTTGACCGTAAACCACTTCAAAACCTTCTTTGTGCTTGGCATACATTTCTGGTATAACTTCAGGTGGATCTTGTAAATCACCATCAATAATCACTACGGCAGCGCCTTTTGAGTAATCTAAACCCGCAGTAACAGCTATTTGGTGTCCAAAATTTCGACTAAAGTTGATGTATTTAACCCGCTCATCTTCATTTGAAAGCTTCACCAATTCCAAAAACGAATTGTCGTTACTTCCGTCATTCACATAAATGATTTCAAAGTTCGAAGTTATTTTCAAAATGGATGAAACTAAGCGGTCATACATCAAGCGAATATTTTTTTCTTCGTTATATAAGGGTACAACTATAGAAATTTCCGGACTTTTTAAAATATCATTCATCCGTACGAAGATAAATACAAATAACTTTGCAATCAAGATAAAACTAACTGAAAATGCGTTTCATCATTTTATTGTATTAAAAAATCACTTAGTTTCTATTATATTTGCAGAAACAGTAAAATGTCAGAAAACGAACGCATATCGACAAATAAAGCGCCAAAACCAGTTGGGCACTATCCTCATGCACGAAGAGTTGGAAATCTGCTGTTTCTTTCAGGAGTTGGACCAAGAATTGCGGGATCAGATGCTACGGATTCTGTTGTTCCAGGATTGGAATTAGATAAAAATGGGAATTTCATAAGTTTTGACTTTGAAGCTCAGTGCAAAAGTGTATTTGACAATGTTCGGATTATTTTGGAAGAATCTGGTTCAAGTTGGGAACAATTAGTAGACGTTACGGTCTTTTTAGTTAATATGAAACGGGATTTTCAAACGTATAATCGCATTTATGCTGACTATTTCAAAGATAACTTGCCTTGTAGGACGACCGTTGAAATTAGTTCACTTCCTACTCCAATAGCAATTGAACTTAAATGCATTGCAACGATTGAATAATAACTTTTTTTAAATAAGATAACTTAAAAATATGATTGGTTTTATAGTAAGAATTGCATTAGCGTTGAGTTCCTTAGTATTCAATATTTATTTATTCACATCAGGACATTGGGGTTGGGGAATTTCATTTATTTTTATTACGGCCTTAATAATTGCTTCATTTTTTAGAAATGAAAATATGATTTTAGCTTTAAATCAAATGCGTGTTGGAAATTCAGATAAAGCAAAAAAATATGTGGATCGTATATCACACCCAGAATTTCTACCACGTAAGCAACACGCCTATATTTTATTTTTGAAAGCCGTTATGGGTGCACAAGAATTGGGCTTCGTGAAAAGTGAAAGCTTACTGAGAAAAGCCATGGAATTGGGTTTAAGAACGGCAGAAGATAATGCTGTAGCTAGAATGCATCTTTCAGGAATTTGCGCGCAAACAGGAAGAAAATCAGAGGCTGTAGCTCTTTTGGCTGAAGCAAAAAAATTAGATAAAAATGGCATGATGCGTGATCAAATAAAAATGATGCAGTCACAATTACAAGTTACGCCGTCTAAGAATCAAATGCGCATGGCTCAAATGATGGGCGGAAGAAAGAAAACACCAAAAATGCGTTAATTAATCCTCGACTTAATTCTATAAAATGTCTGAAAATCTTCGTACCTATTCAAAATCATGGGAAGACTATGAACTGTTGGATGCAGGTGGTGGAAAAAAATTAGAGCGCTGGGGAAACATCATTACCATCCGTCCAGAAATGCAAGCCTATTTTCACAGCGGAATTCCTTATACAGAGTGGCGGACTTTGGCACATTGGGAATTTGTTGAAGAGAAAGGTCAGACAGGAAAATGGAAAAATCTTCAAAAAGATTCTCCTAAAAAATGGAGCATTGGCTATAAACGTCTAAAGTTTAATTTAGAATTGACAAATTTCAAACATGTTGGTTTATTTCCAGAACAACAGAATAACTGGGATTTTATAAGTTCTCGCTTGAATGAAGGAGATCGATTTTTGAATTTATTTGCATACACTGGCGCGGCATCTTGCATTGCTCGGAACACTGGTGCGGATACTTTTCACGTAGATTCTTCAAAAAATGCGCTAGCTTGGGCAAAATCTAATATGGATGAAAGTAAATTGTTAAACATCCGCTGGGTGCACGAAGATGCCTTGAAATTTATTCAACGAGAAGCAAAACGCGGAAATAAATTTAATGGAATTGTTATGGATCCTCCCGCTTGGGGGATTGGTGCGAAAGGTGAGAAATGGAAGCTTGAAGATAAAATTGATGAACTGATGAGTGCAGCATCTGAAGTGCTTGATAAAGATGGGTTTTTGGTTATGAATACGTACTCTCCAATGGTTGATGTTACTTTTATCACAGAACTATCTGAGATGTATTTTGAGGGTATGAAAAAGGAAATTAGTGAACTGTATATGGAAACAAAAACAGATAAGTTCATGTATTTCGGAAATCTTTTGCGTATTGGATAAATTGCGTATTTCTACGTTTTTTTTAGGGCAGAACTTAATGTTGTATCTTGAAATGTAAATCCAGCAGCACGAATTTTTTCATTCGAAACTTTTATTCCTTCTAGTACAATACAGGCTTGCTCTCCCAAAAATAATTTTAGCAGAAAAGAGGGTACAGGTGGCAAAAAAAATGGCCGTTTCATACTAAGTGCAACTGATTTCATAAAGTCTTTATTCGAATCTAAACCTGCGTTTGCATTGTAGGAACCAACTAATTTCTTGTCAATAGCAAAGGCAAATAAGCGACATAAATCAGCAATGTGGATCCATGGCATTGTCTGTTTTCCAGAACCTAAAGGAGCTCCTAAACCAAAATTTGTAATCTTTTTTATTCGAACTAAAGCGCCATCATTTTCAGAAAGTACAATTGGAATGCGCAGTTTTGCAACAGGAATTTTGGAAGCCAATGTATCACTCGCGTTTTCCCATGATTTTATTAATTGAGATAAAAAATTACTCCCGAAATCATCTGATTCTATGTGTATTTTATCGCTTTCTTTTCCATAACAATTAATTGCTGAAGCACAGATAAAATAGGATAATTTTGGCATTTTTTCAGCGATTTCACACAAGAAAGTAGTACTGACAACCCTTGAATCTACAAGTTCTTTCTTTCTCTTTTTTGTCCATCTGCCAAGGCCAATGTTTTCGCCTACTAAATTTACAAGTACATCAATTTCTGAAAGTTGGCTTAGATTAATTTCCCGCATTACAGGATTCCAGAAAATATCTTTGCTATGCTTAGGTTTACGAGTTAAAGTAGATACATCATAGCCTCTATCAATAAGTAGACTTGTTAATTTTTGACCAATAAAACCACTTCCTCCTGCAATTAAAACTTTTTTGTTATCCATTATCTATTCACAAGATTTTTTAAGTTCTAACATTTCGGGACCTGTCATATATTCATAGTCTTTACAGGCATCTTTTTTACGTTTAATCTGATCCTTTACTTCTTTAATACTCTCACTATTTATGCTATCGCCTCTTAAAATCTTTTGATTCAAACTATTTAAAGATTCACTCTCTTTTATGCAGGCACAAAATTTTTCATCTTTTTGTGAACATGAAAAGAGAATAAGCGATAAACTTAAGAGATGTAAATAATTCATAAAAAAAAATTAAAATTGAGCGTTTAAAGGTACTTAAAATCAAAGATGCGGGGAAAGATTATTTCATTACTAAATCTATTAATCCTATTAATAAATTAAAATTTTCTTTGCAATCAATTGAGAACCTTCGATACACAAGAAATATGTGCCTGAAGCAAAGTCAAGAACAGAGATTGATTCTTTATTGGAAACAACAACTTTTTTCAATAAAACTCTTCCTTGAATATCTTTTAAAAGTAAAACAGCACCCTGTACTGCTCCCGTAAATTCAATCGTTATCTTGTTAGAAGATGGATTAGGATAAATTGAAGCAATCGAGTTAACTTCGCTAATTCCGTTAGTTTCCCCATTACAGCCACAATTTACCGTATAAACATCATTGATTGTAGTTGAATCTCCATCGTCACAAGTATCACCTGGATAAACACAACTACTATCCTGAACATTGGCTTTTGGATTGAAATTACAGGCAATTGGATCCATGCAGCCAGTAACGATTAATTCACCAACACAGTTACAATTAATATCAATTGAGTCATTCATCGTATTTGGATTTGCATCATTACATGGGAATCCCGGTAAAATACAGGAGCCATCATCAACTGTTGCTGAAGGGTTGTAATTACATGCCAGTGGATTCATACAACCTGCGCCTACTTCTGCAGTCATGTACCGCGAAAAAGCAAACTGCGTATTCGTTTGCGCACTGAAGCCAGCAACTATGAGGCGATTTCCAGGATATAAATCCATGCCAAAAGCATCATCCCAATTAGCAAAAATATTCGTTAATGAGTGGCCATTTGTGCCCCAAGAGGAATCAATTGTCCCATTTGAATTGAAACGAGAAACGATAAAATCTCTTGCTGCACCAATACCACCGGAACCAGTTGTTCCACATGCTAAAATTTTCCCATCTGTTTGAAAAATTACTTCATAATAAGTATCACTTGTATTTAAATTGATGACCGTTTGACCATTTACGCCAAAATTTGTGTTTAGAATTGCAGCAGATTCTGTGCGAGATTCTAATAATAAATCTGTAGCTCCTGATCCGCTATTTCCAGATAAAATTAATTGTGAGTTGTTTAAATCCACATCATAGAAATGACCAAACATAGACATATTTGTCCAAACGCCAGCTGTTCCAAAAGTTGTCATAATTTGTCCTGCACCATTAAATTTAGCGACCATCGGATTAGGATTATAATTATTGCTAATGTATGAATCGCCTACGAGAATAAGATCTCCTGTTGAACCTATTGTTGCACTATAAGCAGTTATGTTTCCGCCATTATTTAAAACATTAAAGCCGTTAACGCCAAATGCATTGTCTAAGAGACCATTATAATCACAACTTGCAACCGCTAAACAATTATATGTGAAGCCTGGAACTTTAGAATTCCCAGCTAAAATGATATTCGTTGGTGTTAATAGAATTTTTCGTGCATAATCTTCACTCGAGGCAATATCTATTGAAAAGACTCCCCCATCACCAAAACTTGACTCCAAGGTACCATCTGGTCTCAAGCACAACAAAGAAAATTTTGGATTGGCAGCAGTAATTGATATGGCACCTGCAACTAAGATGTTCCCATTGGGCAGAACTTCCATGTCATAGGCAAAGTCTGACCCTGCAGAGTTTTGATAAATAAAATATCCGTTTGTTCCAAAAGTTAAGTCTAAACTACCATCCTCATTCATTCTACCAACACACATCTCTAAATTACCGGTGATACCTGTCGTACCACAGAAAACCATTTTGCCATTTGGCAAGGTTACAATGTCCTGAGCGTTGTCAAATGTAGTGCTTGCAGTCCCAAAACTGTTATATCCAATGGTATTAAAACTTAAATCTAAGGATCCAGGAGCTTGGCTAAAAATGGCCTCCGAGAGCAAAAGACAAAGCAAAGAAGTGTATAATAATTTCATAGCAATAATTTTAGCAATAAAATTAGAAAAAATATTGAAATTGAAAGTTCAAGAAAAATAAAAGATATTTGGTTTCATATATAATTACTTGGTTTATTAAACATCACCAATAAAGATATACCAAAACAACAACGAGGTAGCGAATAAACTTTCCAATAGCCATAAATAAAAACGACCAAAAGATATTGGCTCGAAAAAATCCAAGGGCAATTCCAATTATATCTCCAACTATCGGGAGCCAAGAAAGTAAAGCAAGCCAAACCCCGTATTTCTGAATGCTTGCTTTCCAGCTTTCAATTGTTTTTTGTTTTACACGCAATTTTTTTAACCATTCAGGATTTCCAATATAACCGATTCCAAAGTTTAAATAAGAGCCCAATGTGTTTCCAGCGGAAGCAATAAATAAACAACTAAGAGGATCATACTTTGCCGCAAGCATCGTTATTAAAAAAACTTCTGAAGCAATTGGAAGAATTGTAGCGGCTAGAAAACACGTTATAAATAAACCTAAATATCCTAGTTCAAATGCTGTCATAGTAGAAACAAAAAAGGCCGGATAAACCGGCCTTTAAAAAATAATAATGTGAATTAATTTTTAATAAACTTCTTAGTTACTGAAGTTCCGTTAGACGAAATAGTAACATAATATAAACCATTATTAAAAGAAGCAGACTGAATTGTTGTTTGATTCTTTCCAAGTGGCAAGAAACCTAAATTCTGAGTTGCTACAATCTTACCTGATAAATCCGTAACTTGAATACTTACCTCTGAAGGATTTGCAATATTCATTTCAAGGTTTACAATTGATGAACTTGGATTTGGATAAATTGAAACCCCAGAAATTTCAGTTGAATTCTCATTGATACCAATTGTAGGATCAAAATTTAAACGAACTACAGGAGTAGATGTTGTATAATACCAAGTATTATCTAACATATCTAACAAGAAAGAAGTTTGTGGTTCAGATATTCCAGCATTAGAAATTTCCAACCCTGCTCCAAATGCTCCAACTACTGCTAAGTAAGTTTTTCCTGCTTCAAGATTCACAAGATCATTTAATTCCATCACCAAGTTTGTATTTAAATTTGCAGTAGCTACAATGAGTACAGCTGATTCAGTTATATATACAGGATCTGCTGCTGTAGGATCCATCCAATAAAGTTTAGCATAAATTTCTGTTCCTACTACAGTTCCATTAGCGCCACCTAACAAGCGTACATTAATTGCTTTACATGTTTGATTTTGAACAATATCAAATAAATTTCCAGCTTCATATCCATCTGGATCATTGTTTTGTGAGCCAGCATAACTATTAGCAGCTGTTGTTCCTTTATCACGCGCATAAATATAATCTGTTATTGCAAATGAAATATTACTAATTGCATTATTTGATGGTAAATCATCAGTAGAATCAGCACTAATTGCACTTGTCACAACAACATTTCCAATAGTTGAAGCAGGTGTAAATGGAGTTGTAATATCCAAAGTTGCAGTATCTAAAGATACGATATTCGCTGGATTACTTGTGCCAGAATATGTTCCAGAAGTAACTGTGTAGACAACATTTGATTGGTTGTTTACACCACCATTAAATACTTTTGCAGAAAAATCAATTGGTGCAATTTGCGTAAGTGGAATTTGATAGTAATTTAATCCTACTGAACCCCAAGATGAACTTGTAACTGATAAATCATTCGTAGAATTAGTTACAAGTTTAACATCGTCGATGTACCATCCATAAGTAATCCAAACATTTGCATTAGTAGCTTGAGAAGGAAAATTAGTTGTCCAACTAAAACGAATATAAATTGGAGCAGGATTTGCAGACAAAACATTTCCTAAATTTATAGTTTTTGTATCAGCATTTGGGTATGCAGCACCTCCAGTTGCAGAAAGCACTGTTTTATCTAAATTATCACCAATTGTAATCCATGTTGTTCCATCTGTTGACATTTGAATCTCTTGCAAATCATTAAATCGAGCTCCATATTGTCTAAAGGTTAAAGAAACTTGATTTGAGCCGCCTAAAGAAACAATATCAATTGGTTCTGCTGTTGTCATCGTGTAAGTTACATCTAATGCTTGGTCGCCATTTTGAGCATTACCATTCGATAATTCTGCATTATTTCCTCCAGAACCGCCTGTTGCAGTTATTCCAGCTGTTGACCACCAACCTTGAGAAGTACTGTTTATATTCCATCCAAAATTTGCTGCTGTTTGTCCTGAATTTTGAATAACCCAATTTGCGGGGGTATTAAAATTGTCTTCCCAAAGAGTTACACCTACAGTTTTTTCCCCAGCAGTAACTTTTGGAGCTTTTAACTCAGTTGTAATCAAATCTTGGAAGGTTATTAATCTCGGTGCTTTTTGCCCGAATACAAGCATTGTTAAAATTGCAAATGCTCCAGAAAGTAAAAGTTTTTTCATTTTGTTTCGTTTTAATTTTTTCCAAATTTAGCGAATTAATACTAATTACCTTTAAATTATCAATTAAACTGTAAAAACAAGAATAATAATTATATAAACTAATGATTTATTAGCTTAATTCCTTAAAACAAAGTTTTGACCTAAGTAAACTTTTCTTACCTGTTCATCAGCAGCTAATTCTTCGGCTGTTCCAGACTTTAATATTTTCCCTTCAAATAAAAGGTAAGCACGATCGGTTATAGAAAGTGTTTCCTGAACATTATGATCAGTTATTAAGATGCCGATATTCCTTTTTTTTAGTTCTGAAATAATACTTTGAATATCTTCAACAGCAATAGGGTCAACTCCAGCAAATGGCTCATCTAGAAGCACAAATTTTGGATCCGTAGCAAGTGCTCTTGCAATTTCTGTTCGTCTTTTTTCACCCCCTGATAATTTGTCACCTATGTTTTTTCGAACATTAACCAAATTAAATTCAGTGAGTAACTTTTCTAACTTTATTTTCCTTTGAGGTTTTTTTAAATCTGTCATTTCCAAAATAGCCATGATATTATCTTCAACACTTAATTTTCTAAATACAGAAACTTCTTGAGGTAGATAGCCAATTCCCATTTGTGCTCTTTTATACATTGGAACTTTAGTAATGTCTATTTCATCAAGGAAAACCGTGCCCTCATTTGGGCGAACTAGACCTACAATCACATAAAATGAAGTGGTTTTTCCAGCGCCATTTGGGCCGAGTAGTCCAACTATTTCCCCTTGATTTACTTCAATAGAAACACCGTCTACAACACTTCTACCTTTGTATGTTTTTTGAATATTTTGAGTATATAACTTCACAAAACAAAATTACATATAATTCAAGCTAATAGCTACTTTTTTTGTTTTTCGACACGCTTTGAGACAACTATCCCAATCTCGTATAAAATTAATATGGGTATAGATACAATTATTTGAGAAATCACATCTGGTGGGGTAATAATTGCTGCTAAAATTAAAATTATAACGATTGCATGCTTCCTGTATTTTTTTAAAAATGCTGAATCAAAAAGTCCAATTTTTGTAAGTAAATAAGTTACTACAGGTAAAAGAAAGAAAAGCCCACAATAAAAAACAGTTGATAGAATGGTACTCATATATGAATTTACCGTAAAAATATTTTCAATTTTACTACTCATCTGGTAAGAACCAAAAAATTGAATACTTAAGGGTGCAACAATATAATAGCCAAAAAGTATTCCAAGAAAAAACAGTAAACTAACATAAAAAACAATTCCACGCGCTAGATTTTTTTCTTTAAATTTAAGTCCAGGCTTTACAAAAGCCCAAATTTGATAGAAAAGATAAGGAAATGTTACAACTATTCCGCCAAGAAAACTCATCATTAAGGCATAGGAAAATTGACCTGAAACGGTCATACTTTGAAATTTAATTGGTATTTCAGTTATACAAACACCAAAAAACTGACACATGATTCGAAAGGTAATAAACTCTTTCTTCGCCATAGAAAGAAAGACAACATTAATAATTGTTTCTTGGTAAAACCAAATTACCGTGCCGACAATAAGGATAGCAACAGCAGCTCGCACAAGTCTCCATCTCAATTCTTCCAAGTGATTTAAAAAGGGCATATTGCCTTGATCTTCCATTCTACAAATTTAACATTCATTCTTAAATCATCAGCTTTTTAATGTCCGTAAATTGTTTACGACTTGCTTAAATACTTTTGTTATATAAATAAAGAATACTATGAGAACAAGCTACGAAATTGAATCTTTAAGATTTAATAATTTAGATAGTACAGTAGAACTATCAGTTAAGGTGAGAGAAGCACAATTTACTTTTTCTTCCTCAATTTTAATGGATATGATCGATTTAAATTTAATCATTAATCACCTTCAAAAACATAATCCTGAAATAGAGCTCCTAGATTCGCTTATTGTACAAAAGGGAGACAATATAAATTTTTACGAGTTAATCTTGTCGGATTTGAGAGACAAAAGTATTAATACTGAAATTTTAAGATCTCAAGAAAAAGTAATCAGACAAATCAGAGCTTAAGGTTGTATGAAGACAGTTTCTTCATTTACTTTTTCTTCCTCAACTTTAATAATTCCAATTCCGCTCTTATTTCCTTTTTGAACTTTAATACTTAAAACAGCAACACCTGCTTGCCCTGGCTTATATAAATAATTATAGTTGAAAGTCGCCTTTCCTACAGAATTTGTGTAAGCTGTATCAAATACTACAATTTGATTTGGTAAACCAGTCGTATTTTCACCATAAAGAACAACCATTGCAGAGTCTACAAGCAAGCTTGCTTCATCTTTAACATAAATAATTGCTATTGTATCTGCTTGTTTTTTACAAGCACTAAGAAAAATTACAGTAAGAATAATTAAGGGAACTAAGGTTATTTTCATTTCTTAAATTATTAATTTTCTAAATAGACAGTTTCAACTGAGGTTGAGTGTACGCGACATCTTGAATATCCAAAACCAACTTTCGAGTTATATTTAACAATGATATCAAAGTAACCTGTTGTATTGTCTGTTGAAGAAAAATAGTTATCCATATTTATAGTGGAAAAGCCTGATGAATTTGTGAATACAGTATCTACAAATGCTCCAGTTGGAGGAGTTGATTGCTGATCGCCGATAACGATAACTTTTGCACCATTAATAAGTTGGTTGCTAGCTGAACGCACAAATACTTTTAAAATAGACTCTTCTTTTTTACAATTTGTTAGTGTTAACAACATAAAAAGAAGAACAACAAGCGATATTCCTTTTTTCATTTTTTAGTTTGAATTTCAAATTTACATTTTTTTTTTAAGCATTAAAACTATTTTTTGTTTTTTAGCATTGATTTTCTCAATTGAAATATTTTTAAATGTTATTTTTTCTTAAAAAAATTCTTTATCTTCCTTTCCCAAAAAAGAAATAAATCGTTATCTGTAATAAATGCCTCATTCCTCTTATTAATAACAAGTTATTTATTTTACATTTGTAATAATCTTTAAAAGATGAACAATATAGAACCATTGAACGCTCTAAATCTAATAAAAGTTACACGAAATAAGTCATGAAAGATCAAATTGACCAAGTCCGAAGAAAAATGTCTGAATTTGTAATTGATTCATTTTTGTCATTAGAAGCTTTTAGAATCCAATTTCTTGGCTCAAAAGGAATAATGAAAGAATTATATGCGCATTTGAAACTTGTTCCAAATGATGAAAAGCGAATGATTGGTCTCTTGCTAAATGATTTACGTGCTGAAGTTGAAGAGAAAATCACCCTTGAAAAGCAAAATTTTTTGCAGCTTGGTGTTCAAGATGAATCAAGTGACTTATCAAAATCAGGTGAAGATGCCGCTATTGGAAGTCACCATCCTCTAAACTTGATAAAAAGAGAAATTATTTCGATTTTTTCTCGAATTGGATACACTGTTTCTGAAGGACCTGAAATTGAAGATGATTGGCATAATTTTTCTGCTTTAAATTTCCCGGAAGAACATCCTGCTCGTGACATGCAAGACACTTTTTTTATTGAAAAAGGAGAAAAAGAAATGGCGCTCAGAACACATACAAGTTCGGTGCAAGTTAGAGTGATGGAAAATTCAAAGCCTCCAATTCGCACAATTTCTCCAGGTCGGGTATACAGAAATGAAGCAATTTCGGCGCGTGCCCATTGTTTTTTTCATCAACTTGAGGGCTTATACATTGATAAAAATGTCTCTTTTGCCGACTTAAAACAAACCTTGCTTTTTTTCGCGCGTGAAATGTATGGCGAAAAAGCACAAATTCGCCTTCGGCCTTCTTATTTTCCGTTTACAGAACCCAGTGCTGAGGTAGATGTTTCCTGCACACTTTGTAATTCAAAAGGTTGTAATGTTTGTAAATATTCTGGCTGGCTTGAGATTTTGGGCTGTGGAATGGTAGATCCAAGTGTTTTAGAGGCAAGTGGAATTGATTCTAAAATTTATTCTGGTTTTGCTTTTGGAATGGGAATTGAGCGAATTGCCCAGTTAAAATACCGCGTTACTGATCTTAGGCTTTATTCAGAAAATGACATTCGATTTTTAAACCAATTTAAAGCAGTAATCTAGTTATGGGATGGATTCAACTTGAGCGAAGAGAACAATTGGCAGAAATAGTAGATAGAAGTGCCCTAATTCCTCAGCTGATTTTTAAACATAGCACTAGATGCAGTATTTCAAGTATGGCACTTAATCGCATTGAATCTCATGGCTTGCAAAATTCTTCTAATTTAGAATGTTATTATTTAGATCTTATTCAATTCCGGGAATTATCTAACTTAATAGCGCAAGAACTCAATGTAATTCATCAATCACCACAGGCTATTTTACTTAAAAACAGAAATGTTGTTTACAATGATTCTCATGGTTCAATCGATAATTTGGAAATAGAAAAAGCAAGTAATAGTTAAAAAAATGAAAAAAATACTTGTTTTCGTTCTAATTTTTGGATTAATAGGTGCCTTTATTATTCCACTATTTTTTTCGGATGACACAACTGACGAAATAAAATTTCAATTTCAGTTTAATGAAAACTTACTAGTGACATCAGGTCAATCTGTAACGATACCTTTTGAAATAATTAATGCGGTTCAGAGTATTGATTTATTAGTAAATGGCGAACGTTTAAAAACTTGGAATAATCCAAAGGGTATTATCAAGTTTAAATTTGATACTAAAAATAGATTACTTGGATCTTATTCATTGGAATTAGTTGCTAAACTTTCTGATGGAGCTGAATTTAGAGATGAACGATTAATGATTATTCTCTCAGACATTATTCCTGAAAAATGGGATGTTAAAATACTGAATTCATACCCACATTTAGAAACAAGTTTTACACAAGGCTTAGCTTTTGACTTAGGCAAACTCTATGAAGGAACTGGCGATCCAAATCAAACTGGAGCGACTAAAATTGCTGAGATCGATCTAGAATCTGGCCAAATGAAACGTAATTTAGGTTTAGCTGCGCCTTATTTTGGAGAGGGAATTACAATTTTTGGAGATGATTTGTATCAGTTGACTTGGAAAAATCAAAAGTGTCTAGTTTACGATAAGAAAACCTTTGCCTCTAAAAAAGAATTTACATATACAGGAGAAGGTTGGGGCTTGTGTAATGACGGAAAAAATTTAATTATGTCAGACGGTAGTCAAAGACTTTATTTCAGAGATCCCAAAACCTTTCAATTAATTAAAACAATTGAAGTTTATTCAGATCAAGGTCAAATTAATTACCTCAATGAACTTGAATATATTGAGGGTTTGATTTATGCAAACATTTGGATGTCTAATTCTATTGCAGTTATTGATCCATTGAGCGGTAAAATAAAGGCAATAATTAATGCAGATGAACTTGTTAGTTTACAAAAACAAGGATTAAATGGAAATGTTTTAAATGGAATTGCATACAATTCTACAAACAAAAAACTTTATTTAACAGGAAAATATTGGTCAAAATTATTTGAAGTCCAAATTTCAAAGTGAAAATATACCTTATATAAGTGGAATATAATGGAATTAGAATCGTTAGTAAAATATGATCAACAAATTGAGTATTTTAATTAAAATAAATGGAACAGATAAGAAAAGATTGGAGCGAAATTAAAAGTAATGATAGTTGGTCTATTTTTAAGATTATGTCAGAATTTGTTGAGGCATTTGACCGCTTATCTAAAATTGGACCGTGTGTTTCAATTTTTGGATCTGCACGTACTTCTGAAGATAATAAATATTATTTATTAGGTGTCCAAATTGCGAATGAATTGGGGAGTCTAGGATACGGAATAATTTCTGGAGGTGGCCCTGGAATCATGGAGGCCGCAAACAAAGGTGCTCAGGAAGCAAAATCACCTTCTGTTGGTCTAAACATCGACTTGCCCTTTGAACAAAATCATAATCCATATATAGACCAATCTCACAATATATTATTTGATTATTTTTTCGTCAGAAAAGTGATTTTTGTTAAATATTCTCAAGCTTTTGTTATACTTCCTGGTGGTTTTGGAACCTTAGACGAATTATTCGAAGCTCTTACTTTAATTCAAACAAAGAAAATTAATAAAAGACCAATTGTACTGGTTGGAAAAGAGTATTGGTCGGGTTTACTTGTTTGGATTGAAGAAACAATGTTAAGTGCCGAAAAAAATATTTCCAAAGAGGATTTAAATTTATTCAAGCTTGTCGACTCATCTCAAGAAGCAGTAGATTACATAGAAGATTTTTATAGATCTAATATTTTATCACCAAATTTTTAATAATAATTCACTAAAAACGCAAGTTGCTAATTCTTTTGAATAATTATATTTGTAAAGCAATGATCATTAAACCATGAAATTTATTTCACTTTTTTTACAAATTAAAATTTTTGTTCTTTCAAAGCATTTTTTGAAGCACTTTGGTTTGGTTATTCTTTTTCACCTATTTGCAATATTTTTCACAATTATTTATTTAGATTTTGCTACCAATCATGGAGAAAAAATTGCTGTACCTAATTTAGTTGGTTTAAGTGCTGAGGCAGCAAAACAAAAATTAGAAGATTTAGGATTAGAGTATCAAATTCTTGATAGTGTTTACGATGCAAAATCCCCGCTTTTTAAAAAGCCAGCAGGTACAGTTTACGAGCAACTTGTTGAACCGACATTTTCTTCTCTAATTTTTGTTAAGTCTAACCGAGTAGTCGGTTTGCGCCTAACGAAAAAAACTGAATTAATTGAAATGCCCAGTTTGATTCATAAGCAAGTTCAATTTGCACAAAGTATTTTAGATGGAAGAGGCTTACGATATGTTATAAAATATAGAGCAAGTAGCGAGGAAAATGGCTCTGTTATTGAACAACTTTATAAAGGACAACGTATAACAGATGGCATGCGTATTTCAATTGGTGCTGTAATAACTCTAATTGTTGGTCAAAATGATTTAGGTGAGCCAGTTAATGCACCTAATTTAATTGGCTTATTTCGCGATGAAGCACTTTATATTTTAGATACAATGGGAATAACTTCTTACAATATTATTTGTCCAGACTGCCTCACGCATGAGGATTCAATTTCAGCGATTATTATTAGTCAAACTCCAGAGTTTATTGAGGGTGCAACAGTTTTAAAATCGACACAGTTTACTATTTCAATGCAAAAGAATCCTCTGGAAGAATAAATAAATTTATATAAATGAGACTCCTTTTCTTAGTAATGTTTTCCTCCTTCCTTTCTTTTTCCCAAGGATTGGAAATAGGCCATATGACAACAAATCCTTCTATAAATTTCAATAAAAAGCCTTTACTTAAAACAGGCATAAATTCAATAGATAGCACTTTTATATTTTCAACCGATACCCTTTTGCTCCCTTTTTATGATGAATTTTCAACTAATAAATTTCAAAAATACCAGGGAGATTTTACTGCAATTGGGGTTACTAGTATTTTATATTATCGGCTAATTGAACCACTTAGTTCCTTGCCACTTTCATCTACAACTATCTTAACAAACCAGCAGACATTTAATAGGGTTTATGACGCATCTACTTCAACTTTTATAGATAGTAATTTTCAGGCTAACTCTGTAAAAGTTGCTGATCTTACTTCTTTTCCTGTGCAATATGAAACGCTAAATTTATACCCTCCGTACTATATTTATGACACGATTGGTATTCCGGATTCTCCAGATACATTGTGGATTACAAATCCTGATTTTTTTCAGGATTCAGCGCGTCAATTTTTTTTGACAGTTAATGATCCTTCAAAAATTTGGGTAGATGATTTTGCATACCACAACTATCGCTTTGCTGTTGATCCTAGATCATTAGGAGTAGTTACTTTTGACGGTTTAGATGAAAATGGATTTCCATATGAAATAGGCACTTCTATTACCAATTATGCTGATCGCTTGACTTCAAAACCAATTGATCTAAGTAATAATAATGCTTCTGATTCTATTTATTTTAGTTTTTTATATCAAGCTCAAGGTTTTGGCGATATTCCTGAAGTTTCTGACTCATTGGTTTTAGAATTTTATGCAAAGGATTTAGATCAATGGTTTCATATTTGGAGCACTTATGGAGGTTCTGTTTCCCCTTTTAAAGCAGCGCATGTATCGCTTACCGACAATAAATACTTTAAAAAAGGATTCCAATTTCGCTTTCGTAACTATGGCTCACTTGCGGGCGCACTTGATCATTTTCATATAGATTATGTTCATTTAAGATCGGCTTCTAGTCATAACGATACACTTTTTAAAGATTTTGCTATTGTATATCCGCTTAACACCCTTCTAAAAACTTATACTTCTGTTCCCTGGGATCACTATAAAAATTCATTAGATAATAAAATGACAGATTCTTTAAAAATAGATTTACAAAATGGAAGTCCAACTCCAGAGAATTATCAAAATGGCTTACTATCTTTTTCGCATAATAACGTACTTGCTGGATCATTTGTCCTTCCTGGTTTTAATTTAGCTGAACAACAAATTAATTTTTCGCCTCGCTCAGTGCATACTTCTTATCATAATTTAACTAGTGGAAATAGCTTTGATAAAACTTTATCTGGAATACAACAAAGTTTTGATATAAAGGCAAGTGCTTCTGCCCAATTCCCAAATGATTTGATTAATGATTCTACAGGTTTTTCCCAAGATTTTACAAATTATTATAGTTACGACGACGGAAGTTCAGAAGCTGCTTTTGGGCCAACAGGAACGCAAGCAAGGCTTGCAGTTAGATTTGATGCATACGAGCCAGATTCATTAATTGGGGTTAGTTTTCAATTTGTGCCATCAGTAGTTGATGTATCTAATAAATTGTTTTTACTAACAGTTTGGTCAGAAAATAATGATGAACCTGACCAAATTTTATATGAGGATGATGTTTTTAATCCCAGAAGTCCAATTTATCCATCAGGAACCGACCAATTTGAAACCTATTATTTTCTTGACACAATAAAAGTCCCGGTAAATACTAGTTTTTTTGTTGGTTGGCGTCAATTAAATCCGGAACGTTTAAATTTAGGTTTAGATCGTAATTTAGATTTTTCATCTAAGATTAAATTTAGTGTAAATAGCGGTGCAACTTGGATAACTTCTCCATTTTCCGGCTCTGCAATGATCCGCCCTGTTTTTTCTACTAAATTAGATGAATTTATCGGTATTAATGAGGAGGCTTTTAATATTAAAATATTTCCAAATCCGACCTCAGACATTTTTCAAATTATTCTACCACAAGAAGATAATAATCTCGAAAAAATTCTCTTTGACCAAACAGGAAGAATGTTGCTAAAAACAAAAGAAAATCTAATAGACTTAACAAATTTTAGTTCAGGTTACTTTTTTCTTCAAATACCTCAAGTTACTCAAAAGTCATGGAAAATAGTCAAAAATTGATAGAGGATGATGCAGCATTTGAGTTGGATAACGAAGAAGAATTATTTGAACATTATCGCTTTAAGGTTGATCCAGGACAAGAAATAATCCGTATTGATAAGTATCTTTTAGACAGGCTTCCAAATACTTCTAGAAATAAAATTCAGGTCGCTGCAAAAAATGGAAACGTTCATGTAAACGGCAAAAAAGAAAAGCAGAATTACAAAGTAAAACCTGGAGATGAAGTGGCAATGGTTTTGCCATACCCTGTTCGAGAATTTGAGTTGATTCCCCAGAATATTCCAATTGAAATTTTATACGAGGACAATGAATTACTCATTGTAAATAAGCCCGCAAACATGGTGGTACATCCTGGATACGGAAATTATTCTGGAACATTGGTAAATGCTTTGGTATATCACATCAATAATTTACCAAATCCTCCAAATGATTATTATGGTCGGCCTGGATTAGTTCACCGAATTGACAAACATACTACAGGAATACTTGTTGTAGCTAAAACAGAAATGGCTTTAACACATCTTGCCAAGCAGTTTTATGATAGAACAACCGAACGTAAATACATTGCACTGGTATGGGGAGATTTAAAAGAAGATGGTTATGTTGAAGGAAATATTGGGAGGTCACTAAAAAATAGAAAAGTAATGACAGTTTTTCCTGATTCAGATTTTGGCAAATTCGCGAAAACCCATTATAAAGTAATAGAACGCTTTGGCTTAGTTACTTTAATCGAATGCAAATTAGAAACTGGAAGAACCCATCAAATTAGAGTTCATATGAAGCACATTGGTCACCCACTGTTTAATGATCTAGAATATGGAGGGAATAAGATTTTAAATGGTACTATTTCAGTGCCTTATCGGAAATTCGTAGAAAAATCTTTCGAATTACTTTCGGGGCAAGCATTACATGCTAAATCATTGGGTTTTATTCAGCCTAAAACAAAACAAAAACTATTTTTTGAATCAGAATTGCCTAAATCATTTTTAATTTTGATAGCTGATTGGCGGAACTATTGTCTAAATTAATAAATTTTTAGTATTTTTGTTTCTCTAGGTAATTATAAATTCTAAAATAAATATAAATGAAACAATTCGTAATTTCTTTCTTTATTTTTTTCTCCTTTTATGGAGTTTTAATAGCTCAAGATATTCAAGAAAAAGATCGTACAATGCCGAAATATGTTTTTGAAGCTAACAAAGTATTTTACTCTGGAAACTACTTTTTAGCCCTTTCAAAATGTGAAAGTGCTTATAAGAGATTAGGCACAAAAGGCACAATTAGGGAAAAAGGGGCAATGGCATTTAATATTGCTGAATCAAATAGATACCTTTCTAGGTATGAAGAAGCAAATAAATGGTACGGAGTTTGTATAGAGCTAAAGTATTTTGAACGTGTCCCTGAAGTTTATTTTTACAAGGGAAACATGCTGAAAATGATTGGAGATTTTCCAAGTGCACTTAAGGTTTATGAATTTTACAAAAAAATAGCCCCAAAATCTATGTTTAAGGAAGTTGAAGATGCAATAGCCTCTTTACAAAAATATAAAGATTTTAGCTCTGATGAATCAAGGATACTTGTAAAATGTGAAACAAAGATAAATAGTAATAAGTATGATATGGCGCCTTCTTTTGCTGATAAGAAAAGCAAGGTTATTTATTTTGCAACAAGTCGGGATGAATCCTTTGGTTCAGCTAGGGATTTAATAATTGGCCATAAATTCATGGATATTTTTATGGCTACCTATGATGAAAAAGGTAATCCTTCAGATGTTAAATCAATTGACACAAAAGGCATAATAAACACTTCTCAAAGCGAAGGATCTGTTTGTTTCGATTCTAAGAGAAAAACGATGTATTTTACTCGTTGTCCTAATCCATCAAAAGTTAGTTTAGGTTGTGATATTTGGAAGGTAGATGTTAACGGAGAAGAGTTTGAAAATCCTACTAAATTGGTTTTAAAGACCGCTGATTCAATTTCAGTAGGACATCCTTGTATTACCGAAGATGGAAATATGTTGATTTTTGCATCTGATATGATGATGAATTCAAAAGGCGAAAAAAGTTATGGAGGGAAAGATTTATGGTATGTATTATATGATAAAAAAAATAAAGTATGGGAAAGTGAACCTCATAATATGGGATCAGAAATAAATACTTTTTCTGATGAGCTTTTTCCTTCTATTAGCCCTACAGGAGATCTTTATTTTGCTAGTAATGGTCATATAGGAATTGGTGGCTTAGACATTTTTGTTGCTCAGAGAGATGGAGTTGAAAATAAATGGAACAATATTAAAAATATGGGCTATCCTATTAACTCTATTGGAAATGATTACGGTATTTGTATTATTGATAGTAAAACAGGGTTTTTTACTTCTGAGAGAAAAACTTCATCGAGCAACGAATATACTGCAGATATTTGGAGTTATTCAGTTCCTCCCAACCTATTTGACTTAAAAGTTGTAGTATATGAGGCTGGCAACAAGACAAAAAAAATAGAAGGTGCAAAAGTTGAAGTAGTTGTTTCAGATGGAACAAAATGGGAAGGCATAACAAGTGACAAAGGAAAAGAAAAAGGTAAAACTGAAAAATGGATTGAAAAAAAGGATAAGTCTCGCTATATTTTAGTAGAGAAGAGTTATACTTTAAAAGCATCTAAACAAGGTTACTATGAGGATAAAAGAGGCGCTAAATTTAGTACGATTGGTTTAGATCAAAGTCAAAGCTTCTTAATTGAAATGACCTTATTGCCAATTGCAGAAATAAGACCACCAGAGGTTCGTTATCCATTAGATCAATGGACATTTATAAATGATGCTTCTTGTATGTCTAATGATTCCTTACAATATTTGTTTCAATTATTAGATGAGAATCAAAATATTACGATTGATTTATATTCTCATACGGATGCTAGAGATACAGAGATTCATAATCAAGCTCTATCTGAAAATCGTTCTAAAGCAGTTTATAATTTTTTAGTTGATAAAGGCATAGACCCTCGTCGAATAAAGCCAATTGGTAAAGGAGAGAGCGATCCGGCAAAATTTATTTTAGAAAATGGTGAGGAAGTAATATTAAAGGAGGATTATATTAATCAATTTAAAGTTTCTGATAAGTTGAAATTTGAGCAATTACATCAGTTAAATAGACGTACAACAGTAAAAATTACAAGTACTGATTTTGATCAAAACACTGCTCTTCCAGCAGATCCTAGCTGGAGGAATTATATAACTCCTTTACCTCGGTAAATTCTTTTAAAAAGCGCTTTCAAGCGCTTTTTTTTGTAACTTAAATAGTCTAATGATTATTTATGAACGAAAAATACTTACATTTTCTATGGAAAATGAAACGCTTACCTTTTCCAAAATTATCCTTATTCGACAAGAAAGAATTTACAATTTTAGACTTTGGCACACACAATGAATTTGAGTCAGGACCTGATTTTCAGGAGGCGTCTATTCTCTATGACAATTTAAAATGGTTTGGTTCTATTGAAATTCATATTAATGCATCAGACTGGTACAAGCACAAACACCATTTAGATAAGGCATATAACAATGTTATTTTGCATGTTGTGTACAATAATGACAAAGAAGTTGTGCAAAATGGAAGAATTATTCCAACAATAGAATTGAAAACGCATATTGATTCAAAACATTACGAGAAATTCAATCAGCTTAATGCTATGTCTTTTGATATTCCTTGTACGAATTCAATTTTAGAAATCCCACGTATTTATCATACTAACATGAAAGATCGAGCGATAGAAACAAGATTGAAACGGAAAATATTGGAACTTCAAAAAATACAGTTTCTGGATGATCAGCATCTTCTTTATATTCTTTTTGCTCGTTCATTTGGATCAAGCCTAAACCAACAGCCATTTGAGTCTTTGGCGATATCCTTTGATATTCAACAATTTTTAGCTTTGCCTAAAGGATTGAGAACAAAAAGTTTGGAGCAATATGCAGGTTTTATAAATAACAAAGATTGTAATTTTTTCGAATCTCAATTTTATCAATGGCGCTTAAAAGGACTTCGACCAATTAGTTTCCCTAAAAAGCGCCTCCAACTTTTTTCAGAATTTATAAGTGAATTTGATTTTAATTTTCCTTTTTGGGACATTACTCCAATAGATTTAGTTGATTTTTTTTCTTCACAAAACGTTCTTTCAAATAATAAATCAATTCTTCAAAATATATTGGTCAATGCAATTCCTTTGTTTTTATATCGAAAAGCATATCTTGAGAATGAGGTATCTTATATTAATCGAGCGATTGAATTGTTAAAGTATTTGCCAACAGAAAGCAATTATGTTACAAGAAAATGGTCTGTTATTGGTATTGTTCCAAAAAATGCTTTTGATTCGCAAGCACATTTGGAAATTTATAAGCAATTTTGTGAACGCAAGCGCTGTCTGAATTGTTCGATAGGCATTAAACTTTTGAATAAATGAAAAGATTTTTTCAGAAAATAATTTTTTTCTTTGAAATGCAATCATTTGGCGTTTGTGAATGGTGGGCTCAGAAACTTGGAATTCGATCTAATAAGGTTCGCTTAGGATTCATCTACTTTTCTTTTTGCACCTTGGGTTCTTCTGTTTTACTTTATCTAATAATGGCTTGGATTTTAGAACATAAACACTATTTTAAATTTCAATCTAAACGCAAAAAATCTATTTGGGAACTATGATGATATTAATTACTGGTTCCAATGGTTTGTTAGGGCAAAAGCTTGTAAAGTATTTGATTAAAAATAACATTCCTTTTATCGCAACTTCAAAAGGTAAAAATAGAAATCCAGACTGCATGGATGCTTCATATTCAACGATGGATATTTGTTCGCCAGATGATGTTAAAAGTGTTTTTAATCGTTTTATTCCATCGCACGTTATTCATACAGCTGCAATGACAAATGTCGATGAATGCGAAGAGTTTCCTTTGGAATGTGAAAAATTAAATGTTGAGGCCACACAATTACTTTTTGAAGCTGCTCAAAAAATAGGAGCTCATTTTCAATTACTTTCAACAGATTTTGTGTTTGATGGCTTAAAAGGAAATTATTCCGAAACTGACACGCCTAATCCTTTAAGTATTTATGCGGGTTCTAAAGTTGCAGCAGAAAATTTAGTTTTATCGTCATTCTACCCAAAATTTTCAATTGTAAGAACAATTATTTTATATGGAACGGCGAATAATCTCTCACGAACTAATATTGTTTGCTGGGCTAAGGAAGCGCTTTCGAAAGGACAGCCTCTGTCTATTATTGATGATCAATTTCGTGCACCAACATGGGCAGATGATTTAGCTTGGGCCTGTATTCGTATTTGTTCATTAAATAAAACTGGACTTTATCATATTTCTGGTCCTGAAACGATGTCGATTTATGATTTGGTGCTAAGAATTGCAAAGTTTTATTCCTTTTCGACTGATTTTCTGACAAAAACTGATAGTATTTCTCTAAATCAAAAAGCCAAGCGTCCTCCAAAAACAGGATTCGATCTTCAAAAAGCAAAATCTGAACTTTCATACAAGCCTAAGAATTTAGAAGAAACATTGAAAGACATTTAATCTAAAAATTTTAGTATCTTCGTTTATTAATTATTATTCATTAAAAAATGACAAAAACACAATCTTCCGGATGGGGCTCACGCGTTGGCTTAGTCTTAGCAATGGCAGGAAATGCCGTTGGTCTTGGTAATTTTTTACGTTTTCCTGCACAAGCAATTGAGAATGGAGGAGGCGCCTTTATCATCCCATATCTAGTTTGTTTTCTCTTGATGGGAATTCCATTACTTTTTGTGGAATGGTCGATGGGCCGATTTGGTGGGCGGTATGGGCAACATTCCACACCATTTATATTTGATGCAATGGGGAAAGCTCCTTATTGGAAATATTTTGGTGTCTTTGGGATTTTTACAAATATTGCAGTTGCTGCGTTTTACTGTTATCTTGAATCATGGGCACTTTCTTGGTCGTATTATTCTGTAGCAGGAACTTTCACTGGAATGTCCCAAGCAGAAGTACAATCATTTTTCGAGAATTATATTGAATTAGGAACAAGCCATCCAGTAATTTTTTGGATTATCTGCTTGTTTTTAAATACTTGGATTTTATCCCGAGGATTAAGTGGCGGTGTTGAAAAAGTTGCTAAAATTGGAATGCCTTTACTTATATTATTTGGAATAGTTTTAGCAATCACAGGAATTTCATTGCAAGCAAGTCCAGGAGGTGCAATCAATGATGGTATTGTCGGCCTTAATTATTTATGGTCCCCAGATTTCTCTTCAATTTGGAGTTTTAAGGTTTGGGTTGCCGCTGCAGGTCAAATTTTCTTTACACTTTCTTTAGGCATGGGTTCTATTCATTGTTATGCATCGTACTTAAAATCAAAAGAAGATATTGCCCTAAATGCGATGAGCGCAGGCTGGATGAATGAATTTGTAGAGGTTGTTCTGGGTTCTGCAATAATAATTCCAATTTCTATAGGTTATTTAGGAATTGAAGCAGTTACAGAAATGGTTTCTGGTGGTTCTGGTTTAGGTATAGGGTTTGCAGTTTTACCTAAATTATTCTCTGACTGGGGAACCTTCGGGATTTTTGCAGGTGTAATGTGGTTTGGCCTCTTATTTTTTGCGGGAATAACATCTTCTTTAGCAATGGGGACACCTGTAATGGGATTTCTGGAGGATAATTTTAAAATTAAGCAGTCAACTGGAGCATGGATTTTTGGTGGGATAATTCTGCTTCTTGGTATTCCTTGTGTTTTGTCTCAAGATGCATTTAATGAATACGATTATTGGGCAGGAACGATTGCACTCGTTATTTTTGCAATGGTTGAAATTGTTCTATTTGCATGGGTTTTTGGAATGGATAAGGGATGGAAAGAAATTAATACCGGTGCTGATATCAAAGTGCCAGGTATTTTTAGATTTATCATTAAATACGTTTCCCCAATTTTCTTGATAGTTGTTTTTGTAGGAGCTATTCCAAGTATTTTAGAAAATGCTACAAAAGCGACTTCAGTTTATGGTTGGACGGCTCGATTCCTTTTAGTAGGTTTATTTGTACTTGTTGCAATCTTAGTATATATTGCAAAAAAACGCCAAGGCTCAAACCCTTATCCTGAATCAAATGATTAGTAATCTATATAAATCCTGAAATATATTCTCATATGAATACTTCTGCCCTCATCTTAATTATTGTTACTTGGAGTTCTGTAACTTTTGCTACAGCCTATTTCTTCTATAAGATTTTAACCATTCCTTCGAAACCTGAGCACGATTCTACTTCAGAAAAGAGCGAAAAGGATTAGTATATAGAAATGAAATACGAAGACCCATTTGTTATCTCAAAGAGAAGTAAAAGGGGTTTGTTGGTATTAATTTTAGCTTCCTTAGGTCTTATTTTCTTTCCTCGTGTTTACATGTTTTTTCAAAAGGAAGAAGCTTTCGTTATTAATTCTGAACAAATTACTGAATTTGAAAGAACACATAAGAAGTTTGAGAAAAGAAACTATTCCAATTATTATTCAAAAAAGAAAAAATACAAGGCTCCAGATTCAAAATTTAATCCAAATACCTACAAGCTTTCTGATTGGATTAACCTCGGCTTAAGTGAAAAACAAAGTGTAGTAATCTTAAAATTTACTTCTCGTGGAATCTATAATGAGGAAGATTTGAAACGTATTTTTGTAATTCCAGATATCTTGTTTGAGCTTATTCGCGATTCTGTTGTTTATCCAGAGCGATTTCAAAATTCTCCAAATCAAGAATCTTTTAAAAAACAAGCAAAACAAATAACCTTAATAAATCTAAATACTGCGGACACGACTGAATTCATGAAAATTTATGGTATCGGTGCATTTTATGCTAAACAGATTATTCGTTACCGCGAAAAACTGGGTGGTTATTTAATAAAAGAACAGCTTTTTGAAGTTTGGAAAATGACGCCTGAAGCCTATGATAAAATAAAAGACCACGTTTTTATAAGTGAAAAAGATGTAAAAAGAATAAACATTAATTCAGTTACAATTGAAGAATTGAATGCACATCCTTATTTAAAATGGAATCAAGCTAATTCTATTGTTAAAATGCGCATTCAACGAAATGGATTTAAAAATATTGAGGAACTAAAAGAATCTGTATTAATTGATTCAGAAACGTATGAAAAACTTTTTCCTTATTTATCTTTGTACTAGTTATGACATTACAAGAACGCTTAAAAGATACAATTCGCGACGTTAAAGATTTCCCAAAGCCGGGGATATTATTTAAAGATATTTCAACCATCATGTTGGATTCAAGTTTGTCTAATGATATTTTAGACCATTTAGTTGAGATGTATCAGCATTCAGAAATTGATGCAATAGCAGGAATTGAAAGCAGGGGTTTTTTATTTGCTTATCCTTTGGCAATGCGCTTGGGAGTTCCATTTATCTTAATTAGAAAACAAGGAAAACTTCCCTACAAAAAAATTAGTCATTCTTACGACTTAGAATATGGCTCAGCTGTTATTGAAATTCATAGTGATGCCGTTAAAAGTGGACAAAAAGTATTGATTCATGATGATTTACTTGCTACTGGAGGTTCTGCAGATGCAGCAGCTGAATTAA
>Ga0214919_10001916_pt1 | contig 33377 bp, 45 predicted proteins | sample LL1503_MetaG_FD_177994 | JGI IMG/M metagenome (GOLD analysis project Ga0214919, IMG submission 177994) | Freshwater microbial communities from Lake Lanier, Atlanta, Georgia, United States - LL-1503 | ecosystem: Environmental > Aquatic > Freshwater > Lake | place: USA: Georgia | collected... | reverse complement strand
CATCAATTTCAGACGCTTCATCAATAAACAGAATATCTGATTTAATCCCTCTAAGCTTATCAGCATCATCAGTAGAAACAAACTGAATGGTAGAATTAAAATATTTCCATACCCTATCAGATATGTTATAATCTTCTTCATTGTATATCTCTAAACTTTTTAATATGTCTATAAAATCTTTAATTACTGTCCTTTTCAAAACAGGTATTGAACTTCTGACAACGGTTATGTTTATGCCATCTTCTTCAATCATCTTTACTAATAAGAACTGCAAGATTGCATATGTCTTACCACTTCTCGTTCCTCCGATATGTTGTGATACTCTACTCTTGCTGTCCAGTAGGTTCTGAAACGTCTGTGTAGTTTGTATATTTATCTGTGTTGGCATTGTTTATTTGTATTGTGACCTGTTGAACTCTATGATTTACTTCTCCTGTTATATCAACCGATGCCTTCTTAGGCACAATGTATTCCAATAGTTTAAGATATAACTTTGCTGCTTCAATAGGATTATCTTTTCTTATCTTTTCAAAATCTTCTTGTATGGCATTCAATCCCTGATTAGCAAGTCTAGCAATGGCAAGTTTAGCCTGTTCAGTGCTTCTATTCAATGCACCTGGCTTTCTACCACCTAATTTATTTCCTACTTCAAACTTTCCCATAATCGTTTTTGCCCGTTTTTTATTCGGTTTCTATATTATTTAACACCACTACTTAATCTTTGTAGTTATCGGCGATTAATTCATATCCATACATCTTTACTGCATTACCATCTTCATCTAAAATAAAAAGCATTCCGTAATTTTTATTTCCTCTGTGTATGATTGTTTTCGTTTTAATCCAATTCCAGTCAAAACTAAATGTCACATAACCTACTTCAATCTTTGCATTATCGTTATTAGAGTTGTTCATAGACATGTCTTGTATCTGGCCATTTCTTCTTTGGGTCTGTTCCGTTGTTTGGTTTTCTTCCTCTAATACCACTACCTCTTTCTTGTGGTTTAACTGGCATCCTTAAATCTATACACCATAAGTAAATGCCTGTTTCTATCATCTCATTTATAACTGCATCATAGAATGCACTCTTTTGTTCTCTTGTCTCACACTTTGCCAATCCTTGTCTTAACTTTGTATATCTTCTCTTTCTTGCCTTATCATCTAATGGATATGGTTTTTTATATTCATCTTCCTTTAATCTATTTCTTCTAAGATATTCTTTAGTTGTGCATGGTTTGCATAATTCATTTCTTTTTGATGCATAATGTTTGTATTCACTTCCACATACACTACATGGTTTTAACTCAAATTGTTTTGTCCTTTTCATCAAATGGGTTTTCTATAACTTCTTTTAGATACTTTCTTATTTTCTTTACTGCTAAGAAAGTAGTTGATTTACTTATTTTTATTTTTCTTGCTACTTCATCTAATGTATCATCTGACATCCAATACAATTCAAATATCTTTGCAGATGGCCACATTCTTGTTGTGGATAGTTTCTTTAGTTCGTTGATTACTTCATCATGTGTTTTCTGTATCTGTAAATCTCTTTCTTCATCATATGGTATGTCCTCTTCATTACTCCATACTTCATCTACTAAGGTTGTCCGATTTAACTTCTTTGTTTTGTTGATAAATCTGCTATGTAGAAACTTTGATGCGTAGAATAGATTATAAGATTTATCTCCCCAGAATAGTTTAGGATTACACTTCTCATGCAAATAGATGTAAAGTTCTTGAACTAAATCTTCACTCTCTTCTCTATTGTGTGTGATTTTATTTGCAGAGTTTAACAACCACTTATGTGACTCACTATGTAGATTGATTAATCTTCTTTCACATTCACAACTGCCTGTTATCATTACATTCTTTCTTTTACCCAATTAAAGATATAATCTACTGCTCTTCTCCAATGTCCTGCAGATGATGCACAGGTACATGGTTGGTTTTCGTTTTCATCTCTTAACTTATTGAATGTAGACCAAACCCAAGATGCTTTATTATCAGGCAGATAAGCACCTAGGTTTAGTATAAATTCAGAGATTTCGTTAAATTCAGCTTCTGTTAGAGGATGATATTTATTCTCCATCTTTGTTTAATGTTTTTAATTTAGGTAATTTTAATTCACTACTCTTTGGTGCAGGCATATTACCACCTGGATAAATAGGATTGTCCAAATTTAAGAATTGTTTTATTTGGTCAATGTAAGGATGTGTTCCTGCAAATGTAAAACCCATACAACTAAGGATTAGGACTAAATCGTTTACTGATGTCAACTTACTAAAATCAATTAGATATGCTGCATTCGGGTCAAATTGTTTTTGGGTTCCTGCTAAGGAGATTGTTGTTTCTTCCATGTTTTATTTTGTTTTGTTTTCTAAATAATATTTTGCTAAGTGTAATGTTTTAGGTAAGATATTCCATTGTTCTCTTGCCTCTTCTGTTTCTAACCATTTATAGAATTCATCGTATTGATGTGATAGAATATATTTTGTATTACCCATGTCCGGCATATTCAACATCATTCTTGCATCTTCTATAATTTGTTTTGTTGTCCACTTTCTTAATTCTTCTTTCTCTTTTTCCCAATACTCTATACTTTCTTCTTTTGTTAAAATCTTTATCTGCATATTAAAATAATTTTATTTGTCCACATTGTCCATCGTAATCTTTATCTGTTAATCTATTCAACCATTGTTTTCTTTCGCAACACCCACATGATTGAAAACCCATCAGGTTTGCAATTAGAGTAGCAATCCTGTGTCCAAATCCAAAAGTGATAACATGTATCAACGCCTCTGTGTAATCACCTAATTTTATGAATTTCATTTATTTCTTTTTTATTTCTTTTCTGATTAAATTACTTACGAATGTTCCCATAATGAAACCATGCTCTTTACAATACTTTTTAAGCAATTCGTATTCTTCTCTTTTAATTTGTAGGAAACCATAATTGGTTTTATTGTAAACCTGTTTTTCTTCTTTTGTCATATAACTTGTTTTAATATATTCTGCTGTAATTTGGATTTGCTGCACCATATAAGATACCATTCTCTTTACCATGTCTCATATTTTCCCATTGGTCAACTAATTCTAAATTGTATAATTTATTATTATGTTTGTCACAATCAATGTGATTTATCTGTAAACCATAAGGTATCATACCATGAAAACATTCATAGATAAATCTGTGAGATAAATAAGATTTTCTATTTCCGTATTGAGTTGCAGTAAAATGTAGATAACCTCTCTGATGTGGAGATTGTATGTGTTCTTTAATTTTACCAAACTTTAATGAATAGATGTTTCCATCTGCATCTGCTCCGTAATGTGTAAATAGTGGGTGTTGTTTAATTTCAATCTGTTCCATTGCCATGTTTTGATTTAATGTAATATAAGTAAAATATTTGATAATACCAAATATTATTTAGTATAAATATAGCATTCGTAAATAAAACGCAAAAAGAAAGCCCAGAAACATGGCAGGAACTGGGCTTTGTATATTAGAAGTGAGACACTGCTTATAAGTTTAGAATTAATAAAGAAGCAGCATTGTTTAAGTCTCACTGATATATAACACTATTCAAAAAAATAGTATTAAATCAAGAGTAGCAATGTCGTATTTTCTTCTAATGGATACACAACACCTTTCGTGATTACTACTTAAAAAAAATAATAATCAAGTGCTGTGTATAATCTCACTACTTCTAATTGGAGTGACACTTTGCTTATTCAATTTATTCGCAACATCCTAAAACTGTCTTTTACCATTATAAGAGGATTTTAGGAGACACCTTCCAGTCTTTTAAGTATTTCAACTAATGCACTGTGACTCAATTTCTTATTATATTTAGTTAGTAGTGAAAGGGCGTTGTATTCGTAAACTACCTCTATGATATAATACCTTGTTTAGATTTTAGGTTTTAACAAAAATAAATATACGAAAGATTTTCCAAAATACAAAATGTTTATGAATTTATTTTATTTTGCAAAGTGAAAATTATTTTGTATATTGTATAAAATTAAAAGTTATGTATGTAGTTTATCAGTTAGTAAATCAAAAAAATGAAATTGAATATGTAGGTCATACTTCAAATATTATAAAAAGATTTAGAGTGCATAAATGTAAAAATGGAAAATTTCATAATCGTAAAGACATATCTTATAAAATTATAAAAGAATACAAAACTAAAAAAGCTGCATTAGATTTTGAGCATAAATTACAAAAACAATTAGGATTTGAAAGTGATAGGGAAATTTCTAAAAGATTATGTAAATCAATTCAAAAAAACGGAACTGATGCTAGAAAAGTTGGAATTATTGCATATAATTTATCAGGAAATGAAATAGGTAAATTTTCATCAATTTTAGAAGCTAGTAAAAACTTAAATATTTATGTTTCACTTATTTGGAATGTATTAAATGGCCATCAAAAATCTACAAAAGGGTATATATTCAAATCATTAGAAAATCTCTAAAAAACGAGGTTTTTTGCTAGAAAATCTCTAATTTTGGTGCAACTAACTGGTTTTGAACCGCTTATATATGGGTTTTTTCACGATATTTAACCCCTTCATAATCAATCAGTTATGAAAAACTCAATATATTAGTTTTTTTTATATATGTAATGTATTGATTTCCAATAAAAACTTTATATTTTCTTTAGAATTATTTGGTAAAACGGGATATTTTTCGTATATTTGACTTATCAAATCACAAAAAAGGTTAGTTAATTTCCTACCGAAAGGTAAAAATACACATTAGTTATGAAAAAATATAGAGCGTATCAACCAATCACAATTACATCTTGTATTGAAGATTTGGAAATTATCCACGAATTATTAGATGGAGCATTAGAGTTTTATGAGTGTGAAAAACCAGGTCATAAACAAAAAATTGCCCATATTAAAACAACAATGTATTTAATTAAATCAGCAATTGATACGGCACCTACTAAAGATAGACAATTAAAATTTGATGTAAAATTAATAGGTAATCAAATTAATCTTATCAATACAATAGATGCCAACAATTGGTATGGTTCAAAAGTTCAAATATATTAATCAAAATGGGGAGTTGAAATATACTCCCCTTTATTAAATTATAAGTTATGACACAGGAAAAAATAGAACACGCATTAAAAGTAATGTATGAACAAGTGAAACAATTAAGAGATAAAGTTTCCGATTTAGAGAGAGATATGGAAATGTATTCAACATTAGACCTAAATGAAAAGAAACCAAAGAAAAGAGATTATTGGAATATAGATAATCGTGCAAATAGATAAATTTTGCAAAGTGAAAAAAATAGTATATATTAGTAAAAACAAATAAGTTATGAACAAAGAACAATTAGTAGAAAAATTACAGGAACTTTCAAAGTATATCTGGTTAGAAACAGGTAATGCAAATATGTTGTATGGTAAGAGAGAATACATTACCAATCAATTCAATGATATTATTGATGAGTTAAATGAAACTGATTTAGAAGATACGCCAGATATTATGGATATGGGATTAAATGAATACTCATATCAGGATTTATTAAAAGACTCATTTGATAATCCATTTCAACCAAATAAATAAAATGAAGTTCTGGGATACTACAATAGAAACATTTGATTACGATAAATCTAGAAGTGAACTTATCAATAATTTAGATACCATATTAGGTATGTCCGTGCAAGAACAAACCTTATATAAAAAATGGGTAGAGTTAAATGAAGATTTACATTCTAACTATTCAAATTTACCAGCGTATGCATCTCACTACGATACAATTTGGAAGCCAACGGATTTAATGAATAAAGATTTAACCATTAAGGAAATCAATTCAATTTATCCTATTATTGAAATTGTTAAAGATAGTGATGATGCATCCAAATGGTCAGATGCACGCAGAATGATACATACAATGGATTTTACCCCAAATCCTGGTCGTAATGTGAAAATATATGTAAGGGATAGAGAAAGTGGAAAATTGCTGGGTTTAATTTCGTTAGGGAGTGATATTACCAGTTTAGGTGTTAGAGATGCATATATCGGTTGGAATAAAGAAGATAAGTTTGTTAATGGTAAATTAAATAATACTACGATTGCAACATCTATTGTTTCAACACAACCTTTTGGTTATAACTTTATAGGTGGTAAATTAATTGCTGCACTTACTACATCTGAAGAAATTCGTAATCATTGGCAAGAAACTTATGGAGATAAATTAGTTGGTGTATTAACTACATCACTTTATGGTATTCACTCAATGTATAATGGTATTCCACATTTCAAAACCCTTGGTGAGTCAAAAGGATTAATCAGTATTAAGCCGGATGATAAGTATTATGACCCGTGGCATCAATGGTTAAAAACTACACACAAAGATTGGTATGATATTTACATCATGCGTGAGAGAGATAGGAATGGACAAAGTATGGGATATGATGTAGGGCCAGTATCATCAATGAAACAAAAAACCCTTAATAAAATATTCAAAGAATTAGGAATAAAACAGGGTGCATATAATCACGGATTTAAGAGAGGTGTTTATTTTGCAGGAATGTATGAGAACGGAAATGATTTTCTATGTTCTAAAATAGAAGAAAACCATTTGGTAATGAAACCAAAGTTTATGCAAGGATTAGATTATACTATGAATTGGTGGAAACCAAAAGCAATCAATAGATATCTAAAACTGCATAGTGAAAATAAACTGAAACCTGAAACGCTTTTCTATTATGATGTGATTGGAATGAGTTGGGAAGAGTGTAAAGAAAAGTATTTAGGCGAGGTTGGAAGATAGGATTTGTTTGTTATTCATAACTAAAGAAAAACCCCAAAGGATTGATTTCCTGAGGGGTTTTCTCTTTTTCGTATATTCTCCTTACTTTACAAAGATAATCTCTTAAATTAGGTTATATTAGGTAAGAACCTAATTATTTACCTTGTCCTATATATTTCTTTGTTGGTTTATCCTTTGGCCCTTTGAACTTCTGTGCTTTACCACCTTTTCTTTTGCCAAATGATACTTTATTGTTTGTTTGTTTAGAGGCCTTTGCCATATCTGTTATTACTTAAATAATCTATTTCTATTTGTAATGAATTAATTTGTTTTGATAATTCTAATATCAGGGTTCTCAATTCATCTATTTGTTTTTGTTGTGCTTCCACTTTCAACTCTAAATCATAAAGATTAGAGTCAAACTTTTCTTTACGAAATAAATGCATCATAATTTTTTATTTTGGTTCAGAAATAGGAACGCAGTTAGGAACTTCACGTCCATCTAACATTTTCGTTCCGATAGCTTCATAACCTTCCCAACATGCATCTTCTAAACCAGCTTCTGCAAATAGATTAATACCTTTGAAATCAGTATCATAGGCAACCTTTGCCATTACTTTTGCTGATGTATCTTTTATTTTGCTCATCTTATCTTTTCTCCAATAAGAATAACAAATTGCTGCTGCTTGAGTTTGTTCGTATCCTGCAGAAATTTCTTCTGATATACAACGAGAAATAAAATCTCCTTCTCTTTCTCCTTTATTTGGATTTACTGGCATAATTTTATTTTTTAGTTGCTGTTATAGTTCCGTTTTCGTTTCTAACTATCTTTATAATATTATTTTCGTATATTGTTTGCATAATTTATTATTTTGATGGTGTTGTTTCGTAAATACAATTGTATTGTGCTTGTTGTTGAGTAGTTCCTCTTCCTTGATAACTAAATCCTCTAATAATACCTTGTCCACTTAATGTAAGAGTATATCCAAAGTTATGAGGAGCAAATGTCCAGTTAGGAGGATTGTTTGCAAGTAAACTTCCAGATGTATATAATGCAATATCTTGTGTTCCAAATGGAGATACGAATGTTCCAATTTCCATTCCAACTAAAGTATTTCTAGTAGTTGCATCACCTATTGAATAGTTAAATGCACTAATACTACCAGTATTTAACATTGCAACATTCAAACTCCAAGGAGAGTTAAAACTACCACCAGCTTCTTTATTCACACCTGATAATGAGAATGACCCTGTCACAATTGCAATATAAACTGATGAGTATGAACCACTACCAATATCTAATTGCATAGACCCACTAAATTGAATTGCATTGTATCTACAATCTCCAGTCAAAACATTTGTTCTAGTTGCAGTAGATGCACCAACTAATACTCCGTATGGATATGTAGATGATGTATCAGGAACTCCATATTGGTTTGCATGATACCATCTACCAGTTGATTGGTCAAATGAATTGACAGTATATCCTAAATCTTCATAATTTGATGCAGTGCAAACATTTTCACCTCTATGTGAAATAGATGCAGTCACATTATAAAATGTATGTGGAACTACTTTCCAACTATCTAAAAATATACTTCCTGATTGTAAACAAGATGAAGTTGAGAATGACTCAGCACCTCCACTTACAATCAATGACATTGAAGTAGAACCAGTCAAAGGAAACTCAGTTGCTTGTAATGAGGCAGTTGCCATACTAGCAGAAAGGATTTCCCAAAATGTTCCACTTACAGATGAAGTTGCATTTACTAATTGAACATTATCATCAAATAATTTGAATATACCATTTGCTGCACCACCTTGTTCTTCAAATTTATAATTTATAATTCCATAAGGAATAAATTGTATTTCATTACTAAACGAAGAAGTAAGAGGGTCAAATGGTTGATTATTAGATGAGCATGATGTAAATAATCTATAATATGCAGATTGAGATGGTTGTGGCACTAAATTTGTTGTGCTACAATTCCCTGGGTTTATGGTAGTCCATGTAGACCCACTATTTTCTGATACTTGAATATATCCACCAACACAACTCTTACAATTGATTAAATAAGTTCCAAATGTAGAATTTATTCTCAATTCAGTTAAAGATGCAGTAGTCACAGAGTTCAAAGTAGGTGTGCAACAAATATTTGTTATACCTCTTTGAATATCTCTACCTAAAGTTTGTAGTTGGTTTGTATTTCTTAAATACAACATATTTTTCTTATTTTAATGCTATAATAGCACCTGCAGTTGTTGAAGATGATATAGCTGTGAATATACCTGGAATAAATCCTGATGCTGATACAAATGTCAATACTGAACCATCTGCAGTTTGTGCAACTAAATTACCAGTTTGTCCGATGTATAAACCACCAGCGATAAATGGTAATGGGCTTGAACTGATAGGGTCAGAACCTGTCACTGCTTGTCCACCAGAGAATTGTCCGTTTTCTAAATATCCATGTGCGTTAATAATTGTTCCCATTGTTTTTTATTTTTATTTTACTTTGAATGTTTGTCCGTTAAATCTTACTTTAGACACTGATGAATAATCTAATGTTCTCCAATTACCATCAACATCTAAACATTGAATGTTTACCATACCTTCTGCCTCTTTAGTATCACTACCACCGGCATTTCCACCTACATAGGCTGCACTGTCCCAAAACATCCAATAATATCTGTTATTTCCTTCTAATGTTTCCCATCCTACTCTTACAGGATTAGAAATTGTAGAAGCGAATAACATCTCTTGAAACTCTGCAAAACTAATTTCTTGCATTGCAAAGTTTACTAATCTGTTATATACTTTATTACTATCCATTAGTTCTTAAAGATAATCTATAAAGTGTTTGTCCTAATAATGCTGCAATCTCATCAATTTGGTTTTGTATCCAACTATCTTGAGGTGCAGTTTTTCTTTCTTCTTGCAACCACATATAACAATCTTTGTAATATGCAATTGTGTTATCCAATCCACCCCAGTCCATTAAATCTTCTACATCAAATCCTTTTAATCTACCATAGATACCTGCATAACTTTCAGATAAACCATCTAATAATCCTTCAATTTCACCATAGAATTTACCTAATGCTTCATGCTCAGATAAAGATGTAGTTTGATGATGCCATACAACTGCTTGTTGTTTTGCATTGTTAAAGTATGATACTATTTCTACTATACTTGCCATAATATTTATTTATTTAATCCTAATGTTTTTGGTTCTAATAATGCTGGAGATACAATCAAATCTTTTTTCTTTTTAGTTGTTGCTGCTTCACCAGGGTAAGATGAACTAATTGATGGATTACCTTCACCTTCTGTTAACAATCCTAATTCTCTTAGTTTGTTTCTACTCCATCTCAATCCACTCTTTCCACCCCATGCATCATACATTAACTTTCCACATCCATCTCCATAAGAAGTTGATGTTTGTAAATCACCTTCGTGTCTACTTAAAAAACTATGCATTCTCTTTATTGTATCTATTGAAATTGGTTCACCCTTTGCCAATTGATTTGCTCTCAATTTGCCAACAGGAGTTCCACAACTTCCCCAACCATTCTTTTCTGCCCATGCTAATGCTCTTTTTGCATTAGATTTTACAGCTGAACCATAATCAGAATAACTTTCAAATTCTACTCTCTCACCTTTTCCAAATCTTTTATCTTTCTTTATGATTGCCTTAATCTTCTTTAATGCAACTTCTGCTTCTGCATCTGATAATTCATCAATATTCTTTTCTAATATTGCTTCTTCTAAAATAGATGCTTCAACTAATTTGTGTTCAAATAGACCTTCAATAGAAAATCCTTTTACTTTACCTGTTTTCACATAATCTTTCCACAAAGTATTATCTGTAATCTTAAACATACCAACCCAAGTTCCAGTAGGTAAATTCAAACCAAATTGATTAGATTTATCCAATGGGCCTTCTTTTACCCAACTCTCTACTAAATGAACACCTTTGATTTTATTATCGTGTTCTAATGTTGCAGAGTCAGTATACTTTTTCATTAAGTAATTCTGTGCTAATTTCTTAACAGTCTCCTTTGTAAAAAATACATGATAAGGTTGTCCTTCACCATCTACTCTTAATATCTTTTTATCAGGTATTAAGATTGGGCCTACTAACATTTGCTGGTCTTTACTAACTTCAGCAAACATTACTTCATTTTTATTAAAATAAACGAAATCAGACTCTATTGCTGGTGACTCAACCAATGAAATGGCAAACACCTCATCTACATTCTCATCTTCTATTTTTAATTCGTAAAGTTTCATATTGTAATAACATTATAAGTTATAAAAATGATTATCCACCAACAAATGTTGCTGCTCTATTCGTTCTTCTATCTAATGCTTGTTGTGATGAAATATCTTGTGATACGACATATGCTCTTAAAGGTGCTTGTGCTCTACTAATTGTTTCTGCAATTTGTGTAGATGGATTTTGTCCACCTTGTGTTTGTATTTGTGGTGCTTGTGCACTTGTAATAGTTGGTGGAGTTATATTTGCAGAAGATGTTGACATTCCACTAATTGCACCACCTGCTGCACCTGCAGCAGATTTAGCATTACTAACTGCAGATTTAATTGCCATAATAATACCAACCGCTTGTGCTGCATATCCAATTAACATAGGAATATTTTGAGGAAAACCTATCTTTGCAGTTTGTGCAGTTCCTTCTGCAACTGCAACGGTTGAACGGGCAGCTGCTTGTGCTGAGAAAGTAATTGTTCTACTTACTTCCATTATCAATTCTTTTGCTGCTAGTATTTGTTTTGCAACTAATGCTGCTCTACCAACTTCACTTTCAGCACCTACAATTGATACGATATCATCTAATGCTTTTTGTTTAACTGCAATTCTATCTCTTTCAATTTGATTTGATTTTTCAGTATAAAAGATTTGGTCTGCAAGTTTCTTCTCATTTAATTCTCTAATTTGTTCAGCAGTTAGATTTTCATTTGCTAATGCATTTGCATAGTATTCATCATCTGCTGCTTTCTTTTGTTCTAATAGATTTCTTTGTAATTGTAAATCATTTGCAGCACCGGCAACTAATCTTGCATATCTTGCATCATATTCACCTTTTTCAATTGCTGCTTGTTTTAATTTAGCCTCAGTTCTTATTTTATCAATATCATTATTAGATGCAGTTAATAAATCTTTTCTGATTTTATTCTTCTCTTCTTCTGATTTCTTAATAAATTCTTTATCTGCTTCTAAGTCAGCTAAATCTTTTTGATATTTAGATTGTCTTTCTAATACTGCTCTATCTGTTGCATCTTTAATAGTTGCAATCTCTAAATCTCTTTGTTTCTCTGCAAAATCTTGCTTTGATTTTAATGCATCTTCATCTAACTTCTTTTGTTGTTCAGCAAATGATGTTGTAGATTTAATATATTCAGTTTCTGCATTAATCTTTTCTGCCTGAAGTGTTTTGTATTCAACACTATCTTTATTGTATAATTTTTGTTTTTCTTCAATATCCTTTACCTTAGCATCATAAGATAACTTAGCAAACTTTTTCTCAACATCTAATTTCTCTTGTTCAGTTTTTGCTAATGCTAATGCTTCTTCTTTTAATTTATTTAATTGAGCTTCATCTAATTTATTCTCAGCCTCTAATCTTTTAATCTTCTCATCTAATGCCTTTTGTGCATCTTCGTTTTGTTTTTTAAGATTTTCTTTTTGAGTTTTAGTTTGTTTTGCATAACCTTTCTCAAAATTATCTGTAAATTCATTAAAAGTCTTTTTTGTTTTATCCCAACTACCTTGTAATTGATTATATCCTTCTTCTAATGCTTTAACATCTAATGTGAATATACCTTTAAGAATTTTACCAACACCTGTTCCAACTTCTTTAACTAATGTAAATAATGAAACTAATCCACCATAAAGATTTTTAATACCTGTTATGAATACAGGTAATACTTTTAATGCAAAATTTGCAAATGCTTCTATCAATGGTTGGAATGCTTCCACTAATCCACCTAATAGTTTTTCAAACATGATTATTACAGGCTCTAATTTCTTCATAGAACCTTCTGTCTTTGCAAATGCACCTACTAATGTTCCTATAAGAGAAACTATTGCACCGATACCAATTGCTTTGAATGCAGCACCGAATGATTGTGTTGCAACCTTAACTTGGTTTAATCCTTTACCTAATGCACCTAATGGGCCTGGTGCAGACTCTAATGTATCAAATAAATCTTTTGATGCAGCTTCTGATGCCTTTAACTTATCCGTTAAATCATCAATCTCATTAAACTTTGCTTTCCATTCAGCAGAACCTTCAGGTAAATTACGCAATTCTTTTTTGGCTCTACGAATAGCAGCACCTAAACCTTCTAATTTGGTTTCAGCAGGTTGAGTATCTACCTCTACTTGAACTTTAACTTTCTTATCAGCCATAATCTTTTTATTTTATTCCAACCCATTTTCCATGTAGTTGGTATTTCATATTTACCTTTAGCTATTTCAACTCTTTCAGATACACCATAGTAGTTTTCTGAATTTAGAATATCAATAATGTTCTTTATCATATAACAGGTTTGTTTCGTTATCTATTTAATGCACCCGGTAATATAGGCCCTAATAATTGGACTGTGCATTCACCGGTCTTTACACTATATTCGTTTATTGCACGAAGATGATAATAATTACCTCTCCATTCAATAATATCATTTAGATTTAATTTTGTATATTCAGCAAACGGAATAATTGCAGATGCATTTATTAATCTTGTTCGTGGGTCATATAAAAGATTTACATAATCTGACCAATATGTTGAATATAAAGTATCTGTTGGTATTTGACCATACACTGCATTTTCATTATTAAAAAGCAATGATTTACTATCATTTGTAGGGAAACTACCACTTACTACATTATAATTGTCAAAATAAGGAAATTGTGTTTGTGATTTTGTGACACCTGATGTAGTTAAAGACCCACTCTCAAAATACCATTGTTCACAATCAAGCAATCCATTGTAAAATAATAATCTAGGTAAAACTCTACTTGGATTATAGTTTTGGTCACTAATGTATGTCGGTATGTATATTGGTATAATTTGACTCATAATATTTTATTTTAACAGAAATAGCCAGTTCCATATCCTATTTGTCCAGTTGATGGGTCTAATGAATATACTTCAGTTGCACCACCTGTATTAAATACCATCCAACTAAATCCAATTACAGGATTATTTCCATAAGGGTCAGTATATGCAATTTTACCAGTTTGGAATGTTCCTGTATCTGTATATAATTGATAGAATGCAGCTTCAGTAAAGTTTTGACAAACATAATATGCATAATTCACACGAGAAACTTTCCATGTTCCAATTGAGAAATGTGTTGGTGATGGACTAATACCACCCACACTACCAGAAAGACCTGTTCCTGCAATTCTAAGTAATGGTGTTGAAGCAAGTGTTGTTTTAACTTCTAATGTTCCTTGTGAATAAAAGTTTTGTAAATCGGTATAATATGCTTTACCATATTCTCTATTTGCTCCTTTGAAGAATTGTTGAGATATATAATCAGTATCTAATGTATCTCCAAAGTTTAATTTATTTACGGCAAGATTATTTGCAGGTGTCACATCCCATTTCTGATTTAAGTCAATGTAATTATCAAAAGATGCAACTCTACCTTTATCATACCAATTATTAAATGTTTCAATAATAAAGTTAAATGGTTTAGTTTTATCAGGATAAATTACTAAATGAAACTTTCTTTGTAATGCAATTATAAAATCAATTTGTTTGATACCTGTTGTTCCATATGGCATATTAGATGGAATATCTATTACTCTACCATCTGCAGCCTGTTTAACTTCTTTTATTTGCAAATAAGATTTAGTTGTTCCATTAGGGTCAACAGTCACAGTCGGTAAAACTGTCGGTGATGGTTGGTTTGGAGATTGTCTAACTTGGAAATAATAACTTCCAGTTGGTATATCATCCATCAAAAATTCAGTTGCTAATTCATAGTTTTGATTTATTCCACCTGTTCTACTTTGTTGTAATTGGTCAAAGAAGAAAATATATGATTGTAATGCTTGTGTAGAATAAGCAGTAGAACTTCCTGTTTCTAACATACGCATTTGAAATGTTCCATTTGCAGATAATGTACCAGGCATATTATTTACAGAGCAACTTACATTTAAGTTTAAGTTTAGAACTCCTGATAATCTTGTTTTTTTATCAACCGTATATGCACCATTATTATAAAAACCTTGTGGGTCGGATAAAACATTATACCAAGGAAGTGTCACCCAACTACCTGATGGTAATGTAATATCTGTCATTCCACTTCCACTAATTGCACCTATTTTTATTTTACCATAAGTTTCCAAATCAACTCCTGCATATTCTGGATATTTTAATCCATAATTACAAACCATATAAACTTTTTGAACCCAATCTTGGTTCATAAATGATGATGAGTAAGTATATCCTGCTTCTTCAAATATTGCATCTAATACTGCTTTTACTCTAATAGCAGGTTTGAAGTTTTGAACTGTCAATGCACCATTAACATCATCCATTCCAAATAATTCATATTGTCCTTGTGTGAATTGATAATTACTACCATAATCAGCTAAAGGATAAACAATATTACCATTAAATAAACTTCCACTCCAACTTGCTGTAATATTATCGTAAGATGATGTGTGATTGTATTTTGCTAAAGAAGTTAAATTAGTTAAATAGGTATTGTTTATTATTTTACCAAATGAAGATAAAGTTCCGAATATTGTCACTTCATAACTATCAACTGCTTTAGATTGAAACATATTTACTTTATTCAATTGCAAATATCCATCAATTAAATACACACCATTAAAATCCAAATAACATGGAATTTTTACATTGGTTGCAAATAAGAATGGATTTTCAATAGAGATATCGTATACATGTTCAAAGAATGCATTATTCTTTTTAGTTCCTGGTAAAGTAATTTGACGAGTAAAATCAGATGGAAGAACTCCAATATCAAAAAGTCCTGTGACATTATTTGATATCTTCAAATCTTCATCTTCAAATACATCTAATTGTTCACCATTTGCAATTAAACGATAGGTAATGTTTTGTGTAGATATAACTCCCATATTAGAATATTAACTTGTAGGATTGTCCGTATTTGAATGTAAATTGGTATTGTATTAAATGGTCTACTACACCAGTTTTGAATACAACATTTGATGTTTCTATACTTAATGGTCTTACAAAATTATTTGCTTCATCATATAACCAATAAATTTCATCACTTGCTAACAATTGCTTAAATATTGTATTATAAGATTGGTCAACAAAGAATGTATTTACAGAAATCATAGAATTTGCATCTATAATATAGTTTTTATTTGAACTATCTTGTTTTGCATAAGATAGTGAAGATGCATCCCATGTTCCTAATTGTGGCTGGAAACTTCTTTTTTGCACATCAAAACTTTCTCTACTAACCATATAGAAGTTAAACCAATCAAATTGGCCTAATCTATTCTTCCACATTATTCTTACATTAGGATACTTTTGTTGACAAGTTATTTCAAAATTAAGTGGTAAACCTAATTTACTTGCACCATTGTATGCTTGAATAGTATATGATGAAAAACTTCCTGATAAAGGAAATCCACTTTGTGCAGGTGCTTGAGGATAAGAAACGATTTGACCTGAAGATGATGCATTACCTGTTAAAGTATAATCAACAGATTGTATTGATGATGAATATACTAATTTAGTAGGTTGTGTTCCAGTTGTTGTTCCTACATAAACTCCTGCATATCCTTTATTTTCTACGAATACACTTTGAGTTGCAGGGCCATCTGTCATTAAAGGCCAGAATACTGATGATGTTGTTATTTGTTGTCCAATTGCATCTTGGTTCATCAATTGATATCCATCTAACGCTTTATAAGTGTCAGATTTAAGATGAGAGCCAGTTAAAAATATACTTCCAGATTGATATCTTGTGTAAAAATCTACTGCATAAAATTGAACATTAGAAGAGTTATTATACAATGTATCTTGTAATGTAGAATTCAGTATTTTAGAAACATCAAAAATACCAACATTTGAATTGTTTGGATATTTTACAATTGTGTAAGCTGCAGATGATGCAGATTGAAATTGTGACCCTGTCCAATAATATAATTCACCGATGTATTGAAAAGATGCAGAAGTTAACAATTGTGCATTACTTTCTGCAAGGGTGAATGGCATTGGTGATTGTGCCAATGATACTAATGCAGGTGTTTGAGTTATACTTAAAGCCATTTATAATTCGTTTAATATAATAACCAATAAAAATGTAAAAGTATTTGATACTAATATTCCGACTCAACTTTATTAAGCTTTTCTTCTATCATTGCAACTATATTATCAGAAAGCATATCAATTAATTCATCTATTGCTGCCTCTACTTTTGCATCATTTAATGCCTTGTCTACAAAGTTAATTGATTTTGGAACATTCTTTGTTTTACCTTTTCTAACAGTCTTACTTACTGTCGGGTCATTCCAAAACTTACCATATGTTGCACCTGTTGGAGCATAATCAATTGAAATAGTTATACTCTCATTACCAAGTTCTTTACTATTCATACCTCTTGTATCTAACATGGTATTAATAGTATTTGCCTTTCTTAATTGTGCTCTAAGATTACCAGTTTTAATAGGTGCTTTATTTGCAACACCTCTACTGATTACATCAGCTAGTGATTTTGTTTTTCTAACTATGTCTTTATAACTTGCCATTATCGTGTTCCAAATCTATTCAAATAATATTGGACATTCTGATATACTTCTGCATCCGATAATTGTCTATTATATTGCAGATATGCACATAATCTACCTATGCCATGTCTATCACCAACAGCATTATCAAAATTCAAAGATATTGTTCCAATAGATGAATTACCTCTTGTTCTAGTAGTGGTATCAGTTGCTTTGAATATATTATTTGTATAAGTAATGTGTTGATTACTTCCATTAGTTGAAATAGTATAAACAGATGGAAATCTTGTATAAATATCATTACCTGATATAGGTTGTATTAATGCATTTATCGTTGCAGCTGAAGCACCTGCATATAAAACTGGAACTAAATAGTTTCCACTTTGAACACCACCATTTGCTTGTGCCCATATCAATCCATTTGCAAATCTTGCCGTTGGCCAACCACCTTTATCAGAAACCCAGTTCAAATCGGGGTTTGCATCAGTTCCTGGTGTCACAATTGTTTGTATAGTAAATGATGCACTCAATCCTCCTGTATATTGTAAAGTAGATGTATTTGCATTTGTTGTATTCATACATCCACCAAATGCAGTTGACCAGTTTACTGCACCATTAATTGTTCCTGATACTGCAGAAAAGCCAGGTGCTAAATTATTAAAAAGAGTTCCTGCCGTAATACTACCTGTAAATAATGTTGGATTAAAACACTCTGTGTTTCCAAAATCAAACCAAACATTTAATCCTTCGGTCACTACATTACCTTGTGCTACTGCTGTTGCTGTCAACATATTATTTTAAGTTTTTAACATTTGCTGCCATTAAGTTTGTAGTATCAAATGAAATCATAGATACTAAATCAATTGCACTACCTGTTGCAGTTGCTTGCATGTCTAATCCAGATGGGAATAAAACTGCAGGTGCAAAAGTAATACTACCTGTTGCAGGGCCTATTTGTTGTCTAATCAATAAGTTTAGAGTTTGACCTGCTATAATGTTAGTAGGAATGATGTGTGTCACAGATGATGAAGGTAATGTCAATGTAAAACTATTACCAGTTCTCATATCAATTGATGCAGTGTTTGCTACAACTGATAATGCAACAGGTTGTCCGTATATACTTCCAGTTAATGCAATATTTCCAATTACTCTAACATCAGGAATTGTGCTACCTGATACTAATAAACTACCTGTGATAACTGCATCTCCTGTATAAGGAAATCCTGCACCACTTCCACCACTACCAGTATTAACTGTCAATGCGAATGTAGTTGTATCACCTTTTGTAAATGTAATTGTATTCAAATTCACAGATGCAGTCACAATTGCTCTACTTGCTGATGTAAATAAACTTCCAGTTGCTAAATTAATATTATCAATACTAACTTGTTGAGATGCAGAAGATGCATTTAAGTTAGTTATTGAAGTATTGATTGATGCAGTTGCAGTATTCAAATTAGAAATAGAAGTATTTGCAGATGCTGTAAATGTATTAATATTTGAAATTGATGTCAATGCACTTGCACTAAAAGTATTTAATGATGCAGTTGCAATATTCAAATTAGAAATAGATGTTGCTACACTTGCAGTAAATGTATTTATATTGCTTATAGATGTGTTAACACTTGCTGAAGTTGTTTCTAAATTATTCAATCTAGTATTAGTAGATGAAGTATATGCATTAAATGAAGATGTAGTTGTTAAACCTGCACCTGTTGCTGATTTATTTACCCACAATCCATAAGATGCACTTTCGTATACTATAAAATCACCAGTTGCTAAACTTGCAGTATTGATTTGAACATTATGTAATTCGTTTAATTCCCAACCATTATTAATGCTAACATAGATTGAACCATTATTTTGTTGTGCTCTTAATACCTGTCCTAATGTCACAATTTGATTAGGTGCTTGTGGTTGAACTTTTGTAAATTGACCAGAAGATGATAAGTAAAGTATATCACCTGCAGTATATCCTAAAGCAGGGTCTGTATTCACTCCTGTCACAACACCATTAACAACAACTTCAACATCTGCTCCTGATGGAGAAGAATTTCTTAACAAACCAAATGTGTTTGAAGAAAGAGCTTCATCATTGTAAGATGCAGTTGTAAATACTGGGTTATCACCTACTGCAGAAGTAATGTGAACCACAGTTCCTGCTGCTAATGTAGATGCGTTATTATTTCTTGCAATTACTACAACATTTCTCGTAATAGATGATGTTAATGCGTATGATGCACTTAATGCAGTTAAAGATGCAGTATCAGCAGTAGTTAATATTCTATTACCATTAATACTACCACTACCTACAATAAATACACTACCACTTAAGGTTTGCACATCTGTCAATTCATCTCCTAATTGGTTTGAACCACTAGAGTAAATTACTGAAGAAGTTTCATAAACAGTCTGAACATAAGTAAATGATGCAGATACTGCTGTAATATTTGTGAATGTCTGATTTGCAGACCAGTTATTATCTTTGTTGATATATGCAAATGATGCAGTTTCAGCTTCTGTAATCCAACTACCACTAACACTTTCAATTGCAGTCAATCTTTGATTTGCACTTGCACTAAATTGATTTAATGATGAAGTTGCAATATTCAAATTACTAACAGAAGTATTTAACGAAGCGGTTGTGCTTTCTAAATTATTTAATCTTACATTAGTAGATTGTGTATAAGCATTAAATGATGCAGTTGATAACAATGATGATGTATCAAATGATTGAGATGGCAATCCTGTTAGTTGTGAACCATCACCTTTGAATGAGCCTGTGAATGAGCCGGTTAAAGTAGCAAATCCACCTGCTTCTTGTGTTAAAGTTCCAACTGATTGTATTCCATGTATATTCATATTCTTTCGTTTATATTTTTAATAACAAACTATTTCTATTTTTTAATTACCACTTTACCACTTACAGGATTACTAAAATATAATGTAGTTGTGTTTACATTAGTGCTTACTATACCTGCAGGTATTGCTTGTGCATTACTTCCTGACTCATAAAATTGAACCAAAGGATATAATGTATCTAAATTATGTGTGAATGATGCAGTAGTTGCATTGTTTACATCACCATAATAAGTTGATGTGCCACCTCCACCATTTACTACAATTAAACTACCATTTACAACTCTACTCCAAGTTAAAGTAATTTGATTTGGATTTATTACATCCAATGTAGCTGGTAAAGTATATTGTGAACCACTCTCATATGCAAATACTAATGGTGTAGATGTGTTTAAGTTATGTGTCACATTCCATGTAGAGCCTGAATAGATTGCAGTATAAGTATTTTGTGGTGCAGCTGCTGATGAACTTACTGTCAATACAACATTAAAGTTTGAATAATCACCTCTTGTAAATTGTATTGTGTTTACACCATTTGCTTGTGCATTCAATAATAAACTACCAGTATCGGTTGATGCACTACCTGTAATATCAGGAATATTCAAACTAAATGTAGAATTATCTCCTTTAGTAAATGTAAGATTTCTACTTGATGTATTGAAAGATGCAGTTATTAAAGATAAACTTGTAGAAGTAAATAAACTTGCAGTTGCAGTATTTAGATTACTTATTGATATTTTAGCACTTGCACTGAATGTATTTAATTCATTTATAGAATTTACAATACTTGCAGTTGATTGAGATGCAGTGAATACATTTAATGCAGCTATGGAAATATTTACACTTGCTGAATTACTTTCTAATGAAGATACTCTTTGATTATTTGAAGAAGTATATGCGTTAAAAGATGCAGTTGTTAAATAAGAACCTGTATTTATATCTGTTCCGACTGTAAGATTAAATTGTGTATTATTACCTTTAGTAAAAGTTAAAATATTATTAACAGCAGATGCGGTAATTAAAAAACTACCTGTTTCACTTTCTGTAATCCAACTACCTGATTGTAAACCTATCGTTGTAAGTTGTCCTTGCAAAGATTGTGTTGCATTGTTTATGTTTGCAATAGATACATTCAAACTAGCAGTTGTGCTTTCTAAATTGTTTAATCTAATGTTTGCACTTTGAGTAAAACTTTGTAATGATTGGGTTGCAGTATTTATATTTGCAAGAGATACATTAGTTGATGCGGTAAACGATAGAATAGATGATGTCACCTGTCCTAAAGTAGCATTCTGCGTTATCTGGCTTGCCGTAAATGAGTTCAAATTAGAAATTGAAGTCACAATACTTGCAGTAGATTGAGAAGCAGTATAAGTATTTAATGCACTAATAGATACCTTTGCAGATGCAGACCAACTATTCAATTCAGATACAGAAGTATTCAAACTTGCAGTAGTTGTATTCAAATTAGCGATTGAAATATTTACACTTGCTGATGTAGACTCTAAATTATTTAATCTAACATTTGCAGAAGATGTGAAACTATTTAATTGTGTAATTGAATTTACAATACTTGCGGTAGATTGAGATGCAGTAAATACATTCAACGCATTAATACTAACTTGTTGAGATGCAGATGATGCATTCAAATTAGTTATAGAAATGTTTACACTTGCAGAGGTAGACTCTAAATTATTTAATCTTATATTCGTAGATGCAGTATATGCATTGAACGAAGAAGTTGATGTTAAATTTTGTAGGTTTGCTGCGTATATATTTCCTGAAGAACTTATATTAGTTCCATCAAACGAAATGTTTAATGATTGTCCAATACCATCTTGCAATATTGTCATTTGACCTGGAACTAATGCATTATCAGTTCCTAAATGTGCAAGAGAGGTATAACTCTGTGATATGTATAAATTACTTAAACTTCCCATTTATATTTTATTTTAAGCTTTTGCCCAAGTTTTATATGCCGTATCAGGTGGTGTATCCCAACTCATAAATGTTGTTCCCCATACCTGAGGTGCAATCCATTTTAAGCAGTTAGGACAATCTCCGAAATTAGGCATCGGTATATCTAATATTGGTAAGTTAACCAAATCAAATTCATCTGAGTCATCAAATGTTCCGATAATAGTATAACAATTTACTCCGTAAGAAGTAGTGATGTTTCTAGCATTTGGATAAACCCAAGGTGCAGAGAATACTTGTCCAATACTTCCACTTCCATTTAGAACGGCAGTATATTGGTCACCGGTGATACAATCTTGAATTACATATCCACTCCCAGACGGGTTAATCAAAAAAAAAAGACAACGATTTTTATCATTGTGTGTTGTAAGTGTGAACTCTGCAGTCCAACCTGCAACCCCATTATCTAGCCTATCGGCGAATGGTGTGCAAATGATATCATCGTTAATTTCAAACCCCTGAACTCCTCTTTGTGTATATGAAGTTAAATCGTTAATGATTGCAAGTGTATTTGCGTATACATCTACTTTATCATCAACTTGGTAGTAAGGTATGGTTTGTGTATTGTCAGTAGGATTACTTTCGTTATTTTTATTTTTAACTTTATCCGCAACCATTAACTGGCATCTGAAGTTTGATACAGAAATACCAAAATCAGTTTCTAATATTTGAATGTTTGCAATAGGGTATTGAGGAAATTGTCTTTCACCAAAATCCCAAAGGTCACCCATAGTTGCTGCACCAACACCAGGATGATTATTCATAATGGTTTTCCAATAGTTTACCACATTGTAGTAAAGTGTATAGTTAGTGCCTGTATTGTGTATTATATTACTCATATTAGTTTGGGTATAGGTCAAATAAACATCTATTTCTGTTATTGTGTGTAGATAATGTAAATGTCACAACCCATCCTGCTAACCCAGAGTCAAATCTTTCGTGGAATTGTATACATCTAATATCTGTATTTATTTCAAATCCTGTCACACCTCTTTGAACAAATGCAGTAAAATCATTTACGATTGCTAAAAGATTAGCCCATATGTCCATCTTATCTTCCTCTTGATAGAATGGAATAGTTTGTTCATTCGTTCTAGGATTACTTTCATCATTTTTATTTTTATACTTGTCAGCAATTAAGATTTGAACATCCCAAAGAGTTTCGTTTTCAGTAAATCTAGTCCCTGGTATTGTTATATTTGCAACAGGGTAATTTGGAAATTCTCTCTCATCAAACTCTTCAATATCTTCATTACTTACTTGAGCAACAGATGGATGCTGAGACATATAATCTGCAAAGAAGTTTACCAAATTGTAATAGTTGGTATAGTTTACATTTGTATTTGTAATAAGAGGTGTTCCCATATTTTACAATTGAATGCCACCAAAATACTGATTAGATTGGTCAGGATAGATTTGAGTTTGATTACCAACTGATTGTAAGTATTGAGGTATAAATTGAGAATATGCAATTAAATAGTTTTGTAATCTTAATGCATAATAATCAGCATTGTTCAATGCCTTATTCAAAAGATAATCAATCTCACTCTTTTGTGGTGCTATACCTTGTTCACTTTGTTGTTTAACTGCACCATTTGATTTGAATTGAACAGAAGAGAATGGAATATACTCAACTGCAGAATACCAAATCAATGCATTCTTTACATAATCATCTAAAAGTGCTTGGTAGTATGTATTCAAATTATCTACATTGTTTGCAACGATTTGTGCTTGTAGATATTCAAACAAAACCGTGCCTAACAAATTCTTTAAGTATTTGTCCTGTGCAGTTCTTACAAATGGCAATAAAGCATCTGCATCAATTGCACCTTGCAACGGAGTGTTTTTAATTATATCGTTTCTGTTTATGAATAATGCGTATCCCATATATTTTATTTATTTAATATTTCGTAATCTCTTTTGAAGAATGGTGAACTCATATTATACTTTGCTTCAGGCAACATTTCACTTTCTAATTCTGCACTATCATCTGATTGGTCACCTGGGTTTTCTTGTGTTGCAGGATTTTCCAATGATTTATTAGTTTCATCTTCAACCTGTGCAACTGATTTACCTGTATCTTCTGCTTGTTGTGATAATAATACTAATGGTGTCAATTGTTCAAAATATAATTCCATACTATCGTATCCACCATTACTCAATGCATAATCTAATGAGTTTAAGATTAAGTTTTGGAATGGAGTGATTGTCATTGTTTGTAAGATACTAAATGCAGTCATCATTTCTTCACTTTGAGAACTAAAACCATTGTTCTTTGTTCTAATACCAAATAATAAAGGTGATGTAATTCTATGTGCAACTAATATTCTATCTTGTGTATAATCTGCAACATAATCATATTTCTCATGCAGATTAGGAATATCAATAGTATCAATTGTAGGCTTAGTAGATGGGTCATCGTTAAATGATAACATAAATCTACCTGCATTATCTGTTCCTGTGAATTTTGCTTGAACTAAATCTTCAATGGTTTCTCTCTCTTCAGGGGCAGGAACTCCATTATTGAAGTTTATCATTACTGCTGGCAAGAAACCGTTTGTAATGTTATTCAAATGCAAATTAGATATCTCTCCCTCTGAAATACAAAACTGCATTGCAGATACCCAATCAGGTAAACTATAATAGTATAAACCTGGTGTATAATTTTTAATATAAAGAATTTCCATTTTCTCATTTGATGTTTCAAACGCTGGGATTTTCTTTTTCTCTTTTATTTTCTTTTGGTCATTCCAATCAGTGCAATAGTAATAGTTCTGAATTTTAGGATGTGATAACAACTTCTCTGCTCTTAAATATTGAACAGGAACGTGATACATCTTTACTATCTTTGTATGTGTATCATCCCAATAAACTTGGAATGCAGCATTACCGAATAGTTTCAAATCAAATGCAACTCTTTTAATATCTTCTTGTGGAATTAATTTCTGAAGTGTTTTGTTAAATGTTTCACTTTTAGAATATAATCCTTTACCATAAATCAAATCAGCAATTCCCTCAACACATGCAGAGTTTGTAGTAGATACATTGACAGTAGTAATTACTGCATCAAAGAAATCATCATGTCCATAAACACCGAATGGCACCCATGTGTATCTTGTTTTTATATCTTCTGTTATGAACGGAAGTTGATTATTATTTACATTTACAATTGCAAATTTCTCTTGTTGTTTCATATTATTGTAATATTATGTATCTGTTTTCGCTAGCGTGTGAAATCACTGGCGGTATTTGGTTTTCATATACGGTTTTATCTATTGATTGAGATGCATATACCTGAATAGAACCATGCCATATTTCTATGGATGAACTACCTGATTGATTGTATAAAGTTGCACGATATTCTCCTGCAAGGTATGCACCACTAATACTTGCAGTGAATTGTAGTAATGACTCGTAGCCATCATATGTAATTCCACTCAATGACATAGTTGAATTGGCAAGAGTATACATATCTTGCAAACTCATTGTTAATTCACTACTTGCGGTTGGTTCAGTTCTAATTGCATATTCATTAGACTGAGATATGTGATAAGCTAACATTAGGTATAATTTATCTTTGCTTTATCTTATAATAACAATATATTATGCCGAAATAGTTAAAACAAAAAAACCCCACTCCGAAGAGTAGGGTTAGTTATTTTATCAAATCTAATACTGATTAGTTATTAGTTCCGTATACAATAGTTGGTTGAGAACTCAATCCTGCGAAAGGATTTGAAGTTGTTGAGCCAGATAAGAATGCTGCTGGTAATTGTTCCATACCTGTGAAAGTCACAGAATAACCATAAAGGTCACCTAATGCTCCACCAGTTTGAATTGTTCCTGCAGTCACATCTGCACCTAATTTTTCACCAACTAACAATGTATCACCGTTGTTTGTCCACACCAAGATTTGAGGTCTACCGTATGCCATCAATTTTAATTGAGTAGTCATTTCGTTAGTCAACTTCTTTAAGTTCAATACTAATTCTTGATTGAAGAAAGTTGTTCCGTTATCTCTTGAAGAGTTCACAGTCTCAGTATAGTTTGAATTTCCTTTTAATTGGTAGTAATACACGGTTGAGCCAGAAGGAAGTGCTGTCACTTCTCCTGAACCATTCTTTGTAAAGCTTCCAGTAGTATAGTTGATGAAATAAACACCTTGAATACCACCGATACTCTCTTTACATACTTCTTGTCTACCAGCTGATAAATTACAAGCCATAATGATTAGTTTTTAATTTGTTAGTTAAAAGGTGGGTGCTTTCACACCCGACCTTAATTAGTTTTTATTAGTATGCTCCGTAGTATACGATATCTTGACCAATACCAAACTGAGTTCCAGCTGTGTATCTCATGATAATTCTGTAATTTTGAGAACCATCAATGTCTGCTAAGTCAATAACTTTAACTTGGTTGTAATCAGATAATAAACCTGTTCCGAAGAATAAGTTTGACTTCTGAGCTGCAACGATTTTGTTATCACTCATACCAGGACACATTACGATTTCAACACCATTGAAGTTCATTGGTTTTTCACCAACATTCAATTGATTGTTCCATCCGTTAGCACCTAAACCACTTGCACCACCACCTGCTAATGCAGCTTGGTAAGATTTAGCAACATTTGTAGATACATACATCAACAAGTCTTGCTTACCATAAACTGTCTTAGGAACAGTTAAGAATACAGAGTTTAATTTAGAGATAACATTATCTGGAGTCACACTACCAGAAACGATAGCTGAAGTTCCACCAGAAACTCTTGCTGGTAATACTGCAGTTGCACCACCCGCTGCTACTGAAGCAGAGAAAGCAGTTTCAAAACCACCGAATTGACCGTTAGTAGAGTTATTACCTTGCCAGATAGACTCTTCTGTTGCTTGTGCTACTACACCACCAACATAAGATACTAAATAGTCATTGAAAGATTTTGGTATCTCATCAAATGCTGAGAAACCTAATTGTAAAGCTTCCCAAGATGCAACAAACTCTTGTTTACATAATTGGATGTTTACTTGCAACTCTTTTGGAGTTAAGATTTGTTCAGAGATAGTCACTGAACCTGTGTTAGTCACGAAGTCACATGATGCATCGTTAACTAAGTTTGCTACTGCTAATTTTTGGATTACACTTTTGTATTTAACATTTGGCATGATAGTCACCAATTTGTTATCCAAAGTTGTAGCAGAAAGCAATGCTGCTGCGATATATCCACTAGCTGCTTCACCTGCGTAGGTAGAGTTAGCGATAGTTGGGTTCGCAAAGTTTTGTAATTTTTTCATTGTTTTCCTTTTGAAAATTTGTTAATAATTTTATTTATAAAGTTTAGATAAGAATGAACTTTGTGGAGTTGCAATCTTCTTACCATAATTTCTTTTTGTTTCTGCAGAGAATTTAGTTGCATTTTCTTCAATTGGAGCACCATCTAATTTTGGTAATTCTTCTTCGTCTACTTCAGCCATCTTAATTCCTTCTTCTTCTTGAATTACTTCTGATGCAACTGGAGGATACATTGCTTCCATAGATGCAATCTTCTTTTCCATTTCTTCAATTCTGTATGCCATCTCTTCCATCTTCTTACCTAACTCAATAGAGATTTCTTTGTCTTCACCTTCTTCTTCCATTGGTTCGTCTTCAGTTGCAGGGATTGGTTCTACTTCCTCATCTTCTTCTGCCATCTTTAATGTGCCAGATTTTACTGAGTTTGGTTGTTCAGGTCTTTCGTTCTCAGGTAATTCTTCACCTGTTCCTTGTGGGATTGCTTCAGTTTTAACATCTGCCATCTCAACATTTTCTCTTTCAACGATTTTGCCATCTTTAGTCATTACTCTAATGATTACATCGTTTCCTTCACTATCCTTTAATGAGATTTCATGCTCACCATCTGGTGCTGGAGACTTTGTTCCATCTTCGTGAACTACTTCAACTGGCTCACCTACATCAAAAGTTGGAGATTGTAAGATTTGACCTTGTGCATCTTTAGCATCTGTTAATTCAACTTCTTCTGTTGATAACAATGCCATTATTCTTTTTAATACGCTTTTTGAATTCATATCGTTTTTTGTTTATACCTTTAATAACAAAGGTTGTTTGAAAAATAGTTATTTTTATTGTGTTTGATATCTTATTATTACTACACCACTTCCACCAAAACCTACTGGACCAGTATACGAACCTCCACCTCCTCCACCAGTATTAGCTACACCTGATGTTGCAAAAGCTACGAAACTTCCACCATTACCGGCATTAGTTCCACCTGTTCCACCACTTGCAAAACCACCTGGAGTTGCTCTACCTCTACCTCCACCACCAGAACCATAGACTGTTGCAGTTCCATCTAAATCATAAGTTAAACCTTGTCCACCATTACCACCAGTTGCTTGTGGAACACATGTTGCATTAGAACCACTTTGAGATGCACCACCTCCACCACCACCTGGTAAATCACTTCCACCACATTCAGTATTTGCACCTGCTATATAGTTAGTTGGTTGACCTGATGAACCTGTGTTATCACCACCTAATGCTTGATAAAGATATCCAGATGCAGATAATGCTGACGTTCCAGCAACTACACTTCCACTTACACCACCATTACCAACTGTCACTTGATATGTTCCTTTATAAATTCTTTGAGATAAATATAAAACACCTCCTCCACCACCACCAGTTCTAGCACCGGTAGCACCTCCACCAACTATAAGAATTTCCATACTACCACCCGTTGCAACACTAAATGTTCCATTTCCAGTAAATTTGTGATATTTGTAGTTTACACTTCCAGATGTATAAGTGCCAGTTATTCCACCTGTTGCAGATACATACTGACCTAATTGTGTTCCTGAAAATGCAAATGGAGTAAATCTCATTATACTAAGTTATTAATTGATGTTGCGTATATTGTTGCAGTATCAAATGTTATAAATGTAATTATATCTTTAGAAGATGTTATAGGTGTTGCAATATAGTTTCCACCTGCAGGGAAGTCAAATGTTGAATTATAACTTAGACTACCTGTTCCTACCGATGGTTGAGTTAATAATAAATTGATTGTTTGACCTGGTCTAATATTAGTTGCAGTTAAATGTGTTGTGCTACCCGATACTAAATTCAATGTAAAGAAATTACCTCTACTCAAATTCATACTTGCAGTGTTAGATGTAATACTTAATGTTTCTATATTTCCATATACACTACCTGTTATTGTTAATGAGTCTCTAAATTGAACACTACCTGTAAATCCTGCACTTGCACTAATAGGTGTTGCAAATGTCACTCTACCATCTGTGTATGCTGTTGTAGATTGAAATTGAATTGGATAATAATAAGTTCCTGCACTACCACTACTTACTGCAATACCACCACCTACATTAGCTGAATTTAATCCACCTAAAGTATTTGCACCTGTATGTAATGATATTTGATTTGAACCGCTTGCAAATTGTGAATATCCTCTAGCAATTAAAGATTGTAAATATTGTGGTGTGCCAGCACTTCCTGATGCAATTGCTAAAAAAGTAGGTTGTAATGAGCCAGTAGAACCTGCAGCTGCTACTACTCTAATAGGCCCTCCAAAAGTATCAATTGCTCCAGATACTATTAAATCAAATGCAGCTGATGAACTTATTAATACACTACCTGTTATTGTTTGATTACCATTGAATGTATTATTTCCACGTGATATTAAACTACCAGTCAAATTCAATGCACCTGATATATTTGTATTTCTCCACATGTCAATTCTACCCGCAGGGAATGCAATCAATGTATCATCACCACCTGTTATACTACCCTGTCCATATATCATTGGAACTGGGTTAGGGAAACCATAAATCGTAGAGTAAGTATTAATACCCAATGCAACTGAATTATTTGTTGATGGGTCTTGAACTTGATATCCACCAATTACACCATCTTGTAAATATGCTTGACTATCTAATGTAATATTAAAAGTAGGATATTGTGAACCACTACCTTGTGCATTAGCTTGTAATGTGGCAAAAGGATACTGTCCATATACACTTAATCCATTGTTTTGAATTATTTGTTCTCCATAGAATATATTACTACCAGTTGTTGCATAACTTCCAGTTGCACTAATTAAAGAATTAATTTGTTGTGTTGCAGATTGAGTAAATGCATTTATCAAGTCAATTGAGTTATCATCAGATGCAGTATAAGCATTTAATGCTAAGATACTTACATTTGCAGATGCACTGAATTGATTTATTGATTGTGTGTATTGATTGAATGCTGCATTTGTTGATGCAGTATAATCGTTGAATGATGATGTGTTTACTTTTGCAGCATCTGAACTAAATGTTAAAGTTGCAATATTACCTTGCACATTTTGAACCAATGATGCAGAAAAGAATGTTCCAGGTCCAACTAAATTAAAAATAGTTGAATATCCTAAGAACACATTATTACTTCTGATTTGATTTATAGATGCAGTATATGCATTAAAAGAAGAACTGAATGTGTCCAATCTATTAATACTTGCATTTGCACTTTGTGTAAATCCATTAACACCTGTATTGATTGTTAATTGAGATGCAGTAAATGCATTCAATTGTGTTAATGAAGGTGCAAACGAAGATGTATAAGTGTTTAATTGGCCTATTGATACATTCCAACTACTACTATCTGCAGTATAAGTAATCTCATCTACCAAAGAGTCAATCATATTTACATTGAATGCTCTTAAAATTGTAGGGGAAATATATCCTGTTGTATTATTAGGAAAAGAAGTAGAGTTATCTACCTTTAACGCTTGTTTAGATATTTCTGACATTTTATATTAAAATTTATGATATTTCAAATCCATCATCAAAGCCTGAACCAAATCCACCTTTTGCCGGTGCAGTAGATTGTATTTGTCCAATACCTTGTTGTATCAATGCACCCTGACAACAACTAACTGAATATGTATTTGAATGAATACACAAACATGCTCTTCTGCTATTCTTTGGTGATGATAAACCTCTAGTTGGTCCCAGATAGATACCACTTTGATTTTCTCTATTAACTGAGTATCTCAAATTACCACTTCTACTATTTGACCATTTACCTAATCCTTCCATTGGTTATGCTTTATTTGTAATAACAACCTTGCAAAGAATTATACTTATCCGTTTTTCATCTTTGCCATTGCTTCGTTGTGCATTAAGGTTTCCATATAGTTTCTATCAGAATGATATGCAAGGAATAACAAACACTTCTCTAATGGTTCTTCTACTACTAAATCATACTTTAATAAATCACCACCTGCTAGTTCATGGATGGTTGTATAGTTTCCCCACTTCTTTCCAAAATTTGCTTGATGCTTTGAGGCATATCCTTCACCATCGTATAATTCTGGGTATTTTTCAGTAAGTCCCTTGACAAATTGATAAAAAAAAACAAACAACCAAAGTGCACATCCATTCCTACATTCATAAACTTATCTTCTGTTAATTCACCTGTATACTTTTTAATAGAATAAAATTCACCTTGTTTCTTTTCTACTGGTCTGTATAGGATTGCCATTATCTTACTCCAATTATCATCTATTGCAATCTCACCATACTGAGTAATATCAACATATGCACCATAACTCATTTTAGATAAGTTAGGTTCAAATCCATATTCCATTCCATCTACTTGTATAAATCTTTGTAGTGGCAAGTTATCTGTTATAGTAAACCATTGTAATTCAGATTGCAACATTCTATAATCTTCTACTGCCATACTATGTAATACTTCAGGTTGTATATCACAAAGAGTATGCATGATGATTGCATTCTGTGCCTCTTCATTATCTTCGTAGTTCTTTAATTCTTTTTGTAATGCCAAATACTTTTTTAATGTAATGTCATGCCAACCCGTAGGTATACTAAGCGTTATTTCTTTGACCATTTGTTAACCAATTTATTGTTAATGTTAATTTTCTTACCTTTGCTTCTTCATTCTTCAACTTTGCATCCATCGTAATAAGATTTGCTTTCATATCTTCTACTTGTTTCTCCATTTCTTTTGCATATAAGATTAACTCTCTAATCTCTTCTGCTGACCACATTTGAGGTCGTGTATCTGTTATCCCTTCCATTAGTATTTATATTTTCCTATTGTTATTGCGTATGTGCCTTTGTTTGCTGCCTTCTGTGATAATCTCATCATACAACCATACCTTGCAGCATCTATTGCATGGTTCATAAAGTCCTGTGGTTTATCTGTCACATTGCCATTCTTATCTGTAATGTATTCATATCCATACATCTCATTGATTAAGTTTTGTGATTTCTTATGCACTTTGATTTTATAATTTCTCATTACTTCTATTCCAAAGTTAATACTATCCTTACCTTTCACAACTGGTTTAATGTTATACCCAGTTCTATATATTTCTTCAATCAGTCTTGGTTCAGAACTATCTGCCCATATCTCATTGTTTCTTTCTATTCCTAACTTCTTAAAGTGATTGATAATATCTGCAGTAATCATTTTCTTTTCGTATAGTAATTCTTCCAATTGTATTTCATCACCTTTCTTATAAATGGCAACAAGAGAACTGGGGTCAGAACTATAACCAACGTCAAAACCAAAACATACAAAATCACCATCACAATCATCAATAAGCTCAAACTCAAATATTGCCTTATCATTTGCAGCAAACTCACCTTTACCATATATCTTCCAGTATTTAGGGTTTTTAATTTCTAACTCTTCAATTGCCTTAATCATCTCAATAGGCAAATAAGGATTATCTCTGAATGTTGTGACAAACCTATCACAATCCTGCATCTGTCTTAACCAATGATAAGGAGAGATAGTAGGATTATAAGCAAGTATGATACGACCAGTAGTTCTAATGGATAATTGGAAATAACTTTCTTCATCAATTTCAGACGCTTCATCAATAAACAGAATATCTGATTTAATCCCTCTAAGCTTATCAGCATCATCAGTAGAAACAAACTGAATGGTAGAATTAAAATATTTCCATACCCTATCAGATATGTT
>Ga0214919_10001915_pt1 | contig 33378 bp, 35 predicted proteins | sample LL1503_MetaG_FD_177994 | JGI IMG/M metagenome (GOLD analysis project Ga0214919, IMG submission 177994) | Freshwater microbial communities from Lake Lanier, Atlanta, Georgia, United States - LL-1503 | ecosystem: Environmental > Aquatic > Freshwater > Lake | place: USA: Georgia | collected... | reverse complement strand
GCAAGACAAAGTGGCCGCCCATGTGCAGCGCACCAACAAGGCCAAAGCGGGCAAACCTGCGGCCATGCCGGCTTGTGCCGATCCAGGCAAGTTCGAGTACAACCCCAACCCGCCCACCGCTGCTGCGCCTGCCGCACCTGCCGCGCCTGCGGGGGCTAAAAAATCCTGAGCCGTCCTGCGTTTCTGATCTGCATCAAAACAGGCCCATCCAAGGATGGGCGTTTTGCTTTTTGACAGTAACATTACACACCTGTCATCGAACAGAAATTTCGCCGCCGGTTTGGCGGTTTCCGGTTTTAGATTCAAGGATTTCGCATGTTGACGCTATTGAACCAGTATGGGGGCACACCATTCCTCAAAAAGGTGCTCACAGCTTGGCATGAAAATGTGGTCGAGGAGCGGGACATCCGCCACTATTTCATCAATGTCACACCCGAGGTACTTTTGAAGGACCAGCTCAATTACATGGCCTTCATCATGCGCCAGCCCGACCGCATTTACCGTGAGTCGCCCTATCAGTCGGCACCCTTGGATGTGCAGGTCGGCGGCAGTGTGTTCGACGAAGTCATGGTGGTGCTGCGCAAAATATTGACCGAGGCCGGCGTGCACCGTGATTTTGTGCCCCGCATGTCTACCCACATTGTGGAGATCGCCGAGGAGTCACGGGCCCAGGCCGAGGATATCGTCATCACATCATGGAAGCCTGTGGACATCACACCTGAAAATATTTTGCGCTTTTACAACAAACAGCGTGGTGATGCGCGCTTGGAGGCCAACAACGACATCTACGCCAGCCGGGGTTACGCGTATCCGTTTTGGACCCGCATCGTGCGTGAGACCCAGCAAATCATGTTTTTTGCGACCGCAGACATTCAGGAATGGAGCAACCTGGATGAATTGAAAAAAGTGGTGGCCCAGGCCAATGAAAAAGTACCCACCCTGAAATTTGAAGCCGTTGAAGCCAGCCCCTTGCCGCAGTTCAGAACCCAGTATGTGGTGCCTTACCAAAATGGGGTGCCTACCCGCTTGTTCTTGCGTGCGGCGCGTCAATTTGCCACCTTTTTTGACACAGGCATGGGCGTGGATAAAAAGCACGAAATTTTGCGCAGCGTGCTGGCCTGACCGGTCAACCATCATCCGGCGGTTTGTGGCGGCACAATGGGTGTAACGCCAGACCCCACGGATGAACCATGCCCCGATTCGCTGCCAACCTGTCCTTTCTTTACGCTGAATTCCCCTTTTTAGAACGCTTCGAAGCTGCTGCGAGCGATGGGTTTGAAGCGGTGGAATACATGTCCCCCTATGAATGGGAGGCCAGCGAAATTGCTTCGCGACTGCAGGCCCACGGCTTGCAGCAGGTGCTGTTTAACACGCCAGCGGGGGGCACGGATCGCGCCGACATGGCCCGGGCCTGGGAAGCGGGGGAGCGTGGCCGTGCTTGCCAGCCAGGGCAAGAGAAAGAATTCCGCTGCGGTATCGAAATGGCCCTGGACTATGCCCGGCGCTTGGCGTGTCCACGCATCCATATCTTGGCCGGTTTGGTCCCGCAGGCTTACCGCACCGATCCAGCCCCGCATGAAGTGCTTGACACCCATGGTCCACTGGCACGCGCAAGTGGCACTTTGCGCGACACCTTTATGACCAATGTCCGTTGGGCCGCACGACAAGCGGCACAGCAAGGCTGTGAGGTGCTGATCGAGCCGATCAACACGCGCGACATCCCGCATTATTTTCTCAACCGACAAGCCGACGCCCATGCCATCGTGGCCGAGGTGGGCGAGACCAACCTCAAAGTGCAAATGGACTTGTACCACTGCCAAGTGGTAGAGGGGGATGTGGCGGCCAAGGTGCGGGCTTATTTGCCCACGGGTCGGGTCGGGCATTTCCAAATTGCGGGTGCGCCTGAGCGCCAAGAGCCTGACGGTGGTGAGCAAAACTACGCTTATTTGCTGGATGTGATTGACGAAGTCTCTCTGGCCTGCGGTTGGCAAGGCTGGGTGGGTTGCGAATACCGGCCCATTCGCGGCGAGCAGCCTGGCGCGACCCATGCCGGTTTGGAATGGTTGCGACGCTGGCGTGCCCAACACCCGAGCGATATATGATGCGCACTCCTGAGCCTGGGGTGGATCAGCGCATGCAATTCCCCCCGTTGGTTAGCTGGCGAAAGGCTCAGCGCTCGTTGGTGGAAATCACCCTTCAATATTTCAGAAAGCCCCTGTGAAAATTGCCCGTTTTGATGACAACCGTTTGGGCCTGGTCGAAGGTGATCAGGTCAAAGATGTAACCGCTGCGCTGGACATCTTGCCGCGTGTGGGTTATCCCATGCCCGTGCACGACCCCTTGATCGCCCACTTGGATCAGGTGTGCGCTGAAATCCGCCGCTTGGCCCCGAGTGCCAAATCCTTGCCCTTGGCAGGCCGCACCTGGTTGGCCCCGGTGGCCAACCCTGGCAAGATTGTGGCCGCACCGGTGAACTACCAAAAGCACCTGGACGAGGCGCGTGAGCAAGTGGAGATCCACCACAACAACCAGGTCATCGAGATACAAAAAATCGGTTTGTTCCTCAAAGCCACCAGCTCCTTGGTGGGGCCCAGCGCAGGCGTGGCCATTGAGCACTTGGATCGGCGCAACGACCATGAGGCCGAGTTGGTGGTCATCATTGGCCTAGGTGGGCGCAACATCACCCGTGCCAACGCCATGCGCCATGTGGCGGCCTACACCAGTGGATTGGACATGACGGTGCGTGGCCCAGAAGAGCGCAGCCTGCGCAAATCGGTGGATTCCTACAGCGTGCTGGGCCCATGGTTGGTCACCGCCGACGAGATCGCCCACCCCGATCAAATTGATTTCAGTTTGCATGTCAATGGTGAACTGCGACAAAAGGCCAATACACGCGACCTGATTTTGGACATCCCCCGCCTGATCGAATTCGCCTCTTCCTTTTACACCTTGCGCACGGGCGACTTGCTCTACACCGGCACACCCGAGGGCGTGGCCCAAGTGCACCCGGGTGACGTCATCACCACCTCTTTTGCAGGCATTGGCGACATGCGCGTGGTGGTGCGCTCCACCAAAGATTGAACCCCTTGGCTTTAATCGATGGCCGTGCCATCCAAGCGGCGCACCGGTGGGCCTTTGAGCTCCAATTGGTTGCCATCGAGGTCGCGTAAATAAATGGACGGGCCATGGCCGTCGGCCCCGTAGCGCTGACCACTGACTTCCACTTCGATGCCGAGGCTTTTTAAGTGGGCGGTGATGGCGGCTTCGTCAAAGGGGTCGATGCGAAAGCAATAGTGCGCCATGTTGGGGTGGGCCGCATCGGGTGCCCCCGGTACCAAATCGAGCAAGCTCTCGCCGGTGCGCAATTGAACCAACACGGGTTTTTCCAGCCGACGCTCGACGTGCGCCCCCAGCAACTGGGTGTAGAAATTTTCAGCACGTTGTAAATCACTCACGGCCAGCACCACATGGTCCAGGCGCAGCACTTCAAAGGGGGGTCGGTGAGATGTCATGGGGTTTGCAGGTGTGGTCAGGCCATCAAGTATGCACCGATCGCTGGGCCGAACGGATGCGCCAAAAAAGAACCAGAACGATCAAGCCATTGAGCAGGTTCCAGAGCGCGCCATTGATGAAGGCCGCATGGTAGGAGCCTGTCAAGTCGTAAACCTTGCCCGACATCCATCCGCCCAGTGCCATGCCCAGCATCGTGGCCATGATCACCGCGCCCACCCGTTGGCCGGCTTGCTCGGGTGGGAAATACTCGCGCACGATGATGGCGTAAGACGGCACGATGCCGCCTTGAAAAAAGCCAAACATGGCTGAAATCACATACAACGACACCAGGCCATCAAAAGGCAAAAACATCAGCAATGCAATGCCTTGCAAGACCGAGCCCAGCATGAGGGTGCGCAAGCCGCCAATGCGGTCGCATATCACCCCTGAAATGAGGCGACTGGCAATGCCGCAGGCCAGCATGAGCGAGAGCATTTCAGCGCCGCGTGCCGCGCCAAACCCCAGGTCGGTGCAATAAGCCACGATGTGCACTTGGGGCATGGACATGGCCACGCAGCAGGCCAATCCGGCCACGCACAGCAAGGCTTGAGCCGTGCCCACGCTCAGTCCAAAAGGCCGCTGCGAAGCCAAAGCTTGCACGCTGCCTTGGGTCGGGCCAGCCAACAAGGGCGGGCGCTGGCGCATGCCAAAGGCGAGCAACGCCATGCCCACACCGCACACCAGGCCCAGCACCACATACGCGGTGCGCCAACCCCAATGCTCCACGCCCCACTGCGTCAGGGTGGGCCAAATGCTGCCGGCCAAGTAATTGCCACTGGCGCAAACCGCCACCGCAATGCCACGGCGCTTGTTCCACCACAGCGATGTGTCGGCCAGCAAAGGCGCAAAAGTCGACGAACTGCCCAACAAACCCAGCAACAGGCCATGCGCCAACACAAACACCCATATATTGGGGGCCATGCCCGCGGCCACAAAACCCGCCACAATGCCCGCAGAGCCCAGCCACAGCACTTTTTGAATGCCCATGCGGTCGGCCAAGCGGCCCATCCAAATGCCGCCCAAGCCAAAGCACACCATCATCAGTGTGTAGGGCAGTGAAGCGTCGGCGCGACCCACGCCAAATTCGGTTTGTACAGCCGGCAGCACCACGGCCACCACGTACATGGAACTGCAACCCAAGGTCATGATGGCCAAGGTCAGGGCTAGCCTGCGTGCGGCGTGGCGCGAGTCAATCCAATCGGCGGATGCGGGGGCGTGGGGCATGCGAAAAGGGTAGCATGGCCTGTCACGTTGACCATGGGGATTCGCCCGGGGTCCGGGGGGATTTCAATCGATGGAAAAGGACCTGAAAGCCATGCGTTTGTTGGTGCTGTCGGATTTGCATGTGGAGTTTGCCCCGATGGATGCGCTCGAGGGCGCGCAGCGCATCGACCGTGGTGTCGATGTGGTGGTGCTCGCTGGCGACATCCACGTGGGCGTGCAAGGACTGGTGTGGGCGCGCGAGACTTTCCCCGACAAACCCATTGTTTATGTGGCAGGCAACCACGAGCTGTATGACGGCGACTGGGACCTGGGGCTGCAACTGATGCGCACGCGCGCGCAGCAACTGGGCGTTTATTTTTTAGAAAACGACCATATCGACTTGGACGGGGTGCGGTTTTTGGGTGCCACGTTGTGGACCGATTTTGAGTTGTTTGGTGCCGATCAACGCGACGCGGCCATGGCGGTGGCGCGGCGCACCATGGTCGACTACCGCGCCATTGCCGTGGGCCAACGCGGGGCTGATCATGGGCTGGCAGGGCAGGGCAAGTTGCAGCCTTTGGACACCTTGGAGCGCCATCGCCACAGCCGTGCCTGGCTCGACGCCGCCTTGGCGCAAACCCCACCAAAGCGCACCGTGGTGGTGACCCACCACTACCCGAGCTTTCGCTCCACCGCACCCATGTACCAAAGTGATCTGGGCAGTGCCGCCTTTGGCTCCAATTTGGATCACTGGATGGGCCGTGCCGCGCTGTGGGTGCACGGCCACACGCACAGCAGTTTTGACTATGGGCTGGGCGGTACGCGGGTGGTGTGCAACCCACGCGGTTACCCCATGCGCCGCCAAGGGGGTTTTGAAAACCCCGATTTTGTGGCCCCGTGCTGGGTCGATTTGGTGTTGTGAATTCGATGACAATGGCCCGCATGAACCGAACCCCTGCTTTTTTATTGAACTTTGCCCACGCCCTGGACCATTTGTTCTTGCTGATCTTTGCCACGGCGGTCGCCGCGATCGCGACCGACTTTGGCGTGGCGCGCTGGGAGGACTTGATGCCCTACACCACAGGGGCTTTTGTGATGTTTGGTCTGGCCTCGGTGCCGGCTGGGCGCTGGGGTGACTTGTGGGGGCGCCGGCGCATGATGCTGATTTTTTTCCATGGCATGGGGGTCAGTGCCATCGTTGTTGCGCTGACCCAAAGCCCGTGGCAAATGGGTTTGGCCTTGACGGTGCTGGGTGCGTTTTCTGCCATTTACCACCCGGTGGGCATTCCGCTGCTGGTACAAAACTCCACAACCCCCGGGCGCACCATTGGGTTCAACGGTTTGGCAGGCAACCTGGGCATTGCCTTGGCCGCCTTGTCCACCGGTTTGTTGGTCAAGTACTTTGGCTGGCGCATGGCCTTTGTGGTGCCAGGTGTGGTGTCTATCGCATGTGGTTTTTGGTTTGCGCGCTGTGCCCCTGCTGAGCATGCGGCGCCGGCGCGCAAAGCCCCCACCCAAGTGCATTTGCCTCGTCACTTGGCCATACGCACTTTTGTCGTGATGGTGGCCAGTGCCACCACAGGCAGTTTGTTGTTCAATTTCACCACCAACGGCAACGCGCAATTGATGGTCGAGCGGCTCGATGGTTTGGTGGCCGACCCGGCCCAAATCGGGTTTTTGCTGGCGGGCATTTATGCGGTGGCTTCATTGGCCCAATTGGTGGTGGGCCGCTTGCTCGACAAGGTGGCCGTCAAGCCCTTGTTCTTGGGTGTGCTGGCCATGCAGGTGATGGTGTTTTACCTGGCTGCCCACACCACGGGTTGGCTTTGGTATGTGGCAGCCATCGCCTACATGGTGTCGGTGTTTGCCTCCATCCCGTTCAACGAAACCATGGTGGTGCGCTATATCGACAACTCCATGCGTTCGCGCGTCAGTGGGGTGCGCATTGCCGTGTCGTTTGGCATCAGCTCATTGGCGGTGTATGTGTTGGGGCCTTTCATCAAGGCATCAGGCTTTACCAGCCTGATGCTGACGATGTCGGCCATCGCCTGTGTGAGCGCTTTGATCGTGTTGTGGTTGCCCAGTCAGGCGCAGCTCCAAGCCGGTGCTGAGGCGACCGGCAAAGCGGTTGCCTGAGCAATCCATGCGCAAGCTGACACATCAACTGGGCTGAAATTGCAACGCGGCCAAGCTGGCATACAGCCCGCCTTGGGCGATCAGCTGGGCGTGGGTTCCTTGTTCGATCAAGCGCCCGCGATCGAGCACCCAAATGACATCGGCCTTTTGCACTGTGGCCAATCGGTGGGCGATGACCAAGGTGGTGCGGTTGTGCATGGCGCGTTCGAGCGCGGCTTGCACCATGCGTTCGCTTTGCGCGTCCAAGGCACTGGTGGCCTCGTCGAGCAGCAGCAGCGGCGGGTTCTTCAAAATGGCCCGCGCAATGGCCAAGCGCTGGCGCTGTCCACCCGACAAGCGCACACCTCGTTCGCCCAAAAAGCTGTCGTAGCCCTCAGGCAGTTCGGATAAAAATTCGTGCGCGTAGGCCGCTTGGGCAGCGGTGATGACTTCGGCGTCGCTGGCATCAGGCCGACCATAGCGAATATTGTCCCAGGCGGTGCCCGAAAAGATCACAGGCTCTTGCGGCACGATGCCTATGCGCGCGCGCAAGTCGTGCAAAGCCATGCGGTGGATGGGCACGCCATCGATGTCAATGTGACCCACTTGCGGGTCGTGAAAGCGCAGCAACAAGTCAAACAGCGTTGTTTTTCCCGCGCCACTGGGTCCGACCACGGCAACCGTTTGTCCGCTTTGGACATGGGCGCTGAGTTGATCAATGGCCAGCGTGAGTGGGCGCGAGGCGTAGTGAAACCCCACGCCATGCAAGGCCAGTTCAGCGCCCGCTTGGGGCCAGGGGGCGCTCAGTGGATGCGCAGGCGAGACAACGGCAGACTCGGTGTGCAGCAACTCCATCAGCCGCTCGGTGGCACCGGCGGCGCGCAACAAGTCGCCATAGACTTCGCCCAGCACCGCAAACGCACTGGCCAGCAAGATCACGTACACAATGATTTGGCCCAATTCGCCCGCGCTCAGGGTGCCCGCATATACCGCCAAAGTGCCTTGGTACAAGCCCCACAGCAGGGCTGCGCTGCTGGCCAAAATGATGAAGCCCACCAGCAAAGCGCGGGCGCGCACACGCCGCACTGCGGTATTGAACGCGCTCAGCGTAGAGGCCTCATAGCGGCGCGCTTCACGTTGCTCGGCGCCATGGCTTTGCACCACACTGATGGCGTTAAGCACCTCAGAGGCCATGGCACTGGTATCGGCCACCCGGTCTTGGCTGGCCCGTGACAAGCGGCGCACCCGGCGACCAAACCACACGCTGGGCAGCACGATCAGCACCAGCACGGCAATGACTTGGACCATCAGCCAGGGACGCATCCACACCAACATCAGCAAGGCACCCGAGCCCATCACCGCATTGCGCAGCCCCATCGACAGCGAAGAGCCCACCACGGTTTGAACCAAAGTTGTGTCTGCACTCAAACGCGAAAGCACTTCGCCCGTTTGGGTGGTTTCGAAAAACGAGGGGCTTTGCTGCAACACATGGGCGTATACCGCTTGCCGCACATCGGCGGTGATGCGCTCACCCAACCAACTCACCACGTAAAAGCGGGCGGCAGAAAACAGTGCCAAGCCCATGGCGACCAAAAACAACAAACCAAAGTCGCTGGCCAAGCCCTCGGTCTGGCCTTGGGTACCCTGGGCCAACCCACCGTCAATGAGTTGGCGCAAGGCCCATGGAAAGGCCAGTGTGGCCGCAGCGGCCAACAGCAAAAAAGCGACCGCAGCGGCCATGGCCGTTTTGTAGGGCCTTAAAAATGGTTTCAGTCCGCTCAAAGATCGGGGCGTGGACGCCGCGGGGCGTGCAGAGGTATTTTTGGCCATGGGGTGTTGCAAAGACGTGGCCCGCCATTGTGCCCGTGCCCAACTCGCGCAGGTGACAGCCCGATGCCCTGGCCCATGACAGAATGGTTTGCATGGACATCAATTCAATCGAAGTCACCGCCCCCCCTGTTCCCGCGGCCACTGTGATCATGCTGCGCGATGCCCCCTCGGGCATGGAGGTTTTTTTGCTGCGACGCCACAGTGCTTCGGCCGTTTTGGGTGGGGTGTTTGTTTTCCCTGGCGGCAAGCTCGATCGCCATGACGCCGACCCAGGCTTGCACGCGCGGCTCGACCATGCCCCCGATGTGTTGCACCAGCGCTTGCGCGAAGGCGACCTGAGCACAGATACCGCAGCCAGTCTGTGGGTGGCGGCCTTGCGCGAATCCTTTGAGGAATGCGGCGTGTTGTTCGCCCGGGGTGGTGCCGATGGGCTGCATTGGGATGGTTTGCGCCACGAGGGGGGCGACTTTGGCGACTTGATCCATCGCCACGATTTGCAATTGCAGTGCGAGGCCTTGTGGCCATGGTCGCGCTGGATCACGCCGCGTGTGCCCTCGGTCACCAACAAGCGGTTTGACACCCGTTTTTTTGTGGCCCGTGCACCCGAGGGCCAGCAAGCTGGGCACGACAACGTAGAGGCCACCGAGAGCGTTTGGGTCACCCCGCGCGCGGCTTTGCACCGCTATTGGGCCGGTCAGATGGAGATGGCCCCCCCGCAGATCATGAGCCTGGCGCATTTGGCGCGCTTTGACCGGGTGGACGCGGTGCTGCAAGAGGCGGCCGAGCGAGGCCCCCATTTGGTCGAACCCCAGCCGCACGACGACAACGGTACCCGGGTGATTTGCTACCCCGGCGACCCGCGCCACAGCGTGGGGCAGCAAGCCATGCCCGGCCCCACCCGTTTGCGCTTTGTCAACCAACGCTTTGAACCCGATGGCGGCTTGGCTGCATTTGGGGTTTGATGGGTGTGCGCCTGAGGTTCAAGCCCTTGCGTATCATGGGCCTTGGTGCTCCGGTGGTCGGGGCGGGAGAAACACCATGAAGTGGATGCTGCTGGGATTGGTTTTGTTTTTGGGCACGCACTCGTTGCGCGTGTTTGCCCCAGCTTGGCGCAGCCAGCAAAAAGAGCGCCTTGGCGAGAAAACCTTCAAAGGCGTTTACACCTTGGTGTCGCTGTTGGGGTTTGGGCTGTTGTGTTGGGGTTATGACTTGGCCCGCACCACACCCTTGGTGCTGTGGGTTCCTCCGGTGGCCACACGCCATGTGGCCGCATTGTTCATGCTGATTGCCTCGGTATTGATGGTGGCCGCCTTTGTGCCGGGCAATCACATCAAAGCCCGCATGGGCCACCCCATGGTGCTCAGTGTCAAAGTCTGGGCGCTGGCCCATTTGCTGGCCAACGGCAACCTGGAAGATGTTATTTTGTTTGGCTCGTTTTTGCTCTGGGCGGTGCTGTGCTTTCGAGCCGCGCGTGCGCGCGACCGTGCTGCCAACCTCGCCCCGGTGGTGGTGAACTTGCGCGCCACGATGGTGGCGGTGATGGGTGGCTTGGTCTTGTATGCGCTGTTTTTGTTCAAAGCCCACGCCTGGCTGGTGGGTGTCAGCCCGTTGGGCTACTGATCTCATTTTTCAGGGAGTTTTCGAATGCCTGTGATCACTGTCACGCTGTTGCCTGGTTACCCAGTGGAAGCCCAGCACCGTTTGGTGCAACGCTTGGCCGATACCGCCCGCTCGGTGGTGTCAGCCAGCGATGCGGGCACCACTGTTTTCATCAACGAAGCCAGCACCTATCGGCGCGATGGCAAAGTCTATGCCGCTGGCGCAACCGTGGTGCCTGACGCAAGTGCCCGCGTCAAAAGCTTTTTGGAAACAATGGCCGCGCGCAACTTGGCCCAGGCACAAAGTTTTTTGGCACCGGGCTTTGAGATGGTTTTTCCAGGCGATGCGGTGATGCACCGCTTGGAGCAGTTGATGGAATGGGCCAAGCCGCGCTACCGCTCAGTGGGCAAGCACTACGACCGTTTTGATGAATGTTGGCAAGGTGACACCACCGTGGTGTATTGCAGCGGCACATTGTTTGGCGTTTGGAATGACGGCACTTCCTTTGAAGGCATCCGTTTCATCGACCGCTTTGAAGTGGTCAATGGCCAGTTGACGCGGCAAGAGGTTTGGAACGATTTGGCCGAGACCCAGAGGGCAGCGTGACCCAGCCTTGGATGCAAACCCTGCGCCTTGGCGCTGGTTGGATGTTGTGGTTGGGCGTGGCCATCGGTGCTCAAGCCAGTGCCGAACTGGGCTGGCGCATCATCACCGAGCGCAGCCTGGGCAACTGCGGGGCTTGCCATGCATGGCAGGCGACACCAGCCTCCACCAGCACCTTTGCACCAGCCCTGGACGGGGTGGCGCAACGCTACAGCGCAACTCAGTTGCGGCAATGGTTGGTCGATGCACGCCATTTGCGGCCCGACACCTTGATGCCGGTGTTTGGCACGGTGAGCGGCCTGCGCCAACCTGCGCCTGTCCAAGCGGTGCTCAGCGCTGAGCAAATTGACGCGGTGGTGCTGGCTTTGCAACAGCGCACGGCCATTTCACCCATGCCAACTGCATCGGCTTCGCCCAATGCGGCTGCGGCCCGTGTGACTGAACCGATGGCTCATGCAAACGCAACCCCTGGCGCGCGTCAAAGTGGCTTGGCTTTTTTGTCGCCCAGCCTGCGCCAAATGAACGATGACGACATGGCCAACCCCATGAGCCTGTGGATTGAGCGCGGCTTGGCGGCATGGGGTCAAACTAGTGGCGGCCCGAGTTGCCAGTCCTGCCATGGGCCAGTGCAGGAGATGCGCAAAGCCGTGGCGCAATACCCCAAGTTGGGCCCCGATGGGCAGACCCTGCGCAACCTCGATGACCAAATTGGCCTGTGCCGCCAACGCCAAGGTGCTTCCAGCGCCCGGCCCGATGAAAGCGTGTTGGCCTTGAGTGCGGCCTTGCACCATGCGGCCCGTGGTGAGCCCATCGCCGTGCAAGCGCTTCCTGCGCAGCAAGCGGCTTGGCAAGCGCAGTGGCAGGCGGGCGCCAATCATTACCAAACCCGGCAAGGCCGCATGAACCTCTCGTGTGCGCACTGCCACGATCAGCGCGTGGGTGCGCAAATGCGCGGCGACACCATCAGCCCCGGCCACCCAACGGGCTTTCCCATTTATCGCGTGTCCTGGCAACAAGCCGGCGGCATGGACCGCCGCCTTCGGGCTTGTTACTCTGGCGTACAGTCCGCGATGCCCGAGCCTGGCAGCGCCATTTTGCGCAGCCTGGAGCTGTATTTGAAAGTGCGTGCCAACGGCATGCCCCTGGAGGGGCCGTCGGTGCGGCGCTGAGGTTTTTTATTTCCATCATTGTTCACAGAAAGAACCCACCATGACCCCAACGCTCGACAGCGTTCGCGCAGAACTCGCCCCCCAAGGCACCCTGAAAGTTGGTTTGAATCTGGCCAATTTTTTGTTGGTCAGCATGAAAGACCCGCAACAAGATCCCAAGGGCATTGCGCCCGATTTGGCCCGCGAAGTGGCGCGTCAAATTGGCGTGCCCATTGAGTTCTTCCCATATGCCACACCGGGTGAAATGGCCGACGCCGCGCAAAGCGGCGTGTGGAACATGGCCTTGCTGGCGGTCGAGCCTGCGCGCCAAAACGTGATAGATTTTTCGGCGCCGTACCTGGAGATCGAGGCCACTTATTTGGTGCCTGCCAATTCGCCACTGCAATGCATCGAGGACGTTGACCGTGCTGGTGTGCGCATTGCCGTCATGCACAAAAGCGCTTACGACCTGTACCTCAGTCGCAGCCTCAAACACGCACAACTGGTGCAATTGGCCAGCATGGATGCCTCGTTTGAGCAGTTTGTGGCCCAAGGCATGGAAGCCTTATCGGGCCTGCGCCCGCGTTTGGTACAAGAGCAGGCCAAGCTGCCCGGTTCGCGCATCTTGGACGGGCGCTTCACTGCCATTGGCCAAGCCATCGGCGTGCCCAAAGGGGGCAGTGCAGCCGCAGCGTATTTGCGCCAATTTGTGGAGCAGGCCAAGTCCTCTGGGTTGGTGGCGCAAATCATCGAGCGCAACGGTGTGCGCGGCGTTACCGTCGCTGGACCGGCCACCTGAATCGACCACACACCCCACTTGCTTTTTACCTTGAACACCCAACAGGCAACCCGCCACATGCAAAAAACCATTCTCATCACTGGCGGCGGTCGCGGCATTGGCGCGGCCACTGCTCGGTTATTGGCCCAGCAAGGCCATGCCATTTGCATCAACTACGCCAGCAACCAAGCCACCGCCCAGGCCGTGGTCAAAGACATCCAGGCGGCGGGTGGTCAAGCATGGTGCGTGGCCGCCGATGTGTCGCAAGCCGACCAAGTGCAAGCCTTGTTTGCTTTTGTCGACCGCGAATGCCCACCCCTTTATGCCTTGGTCAACAACGCGGGCATCGTGGCCCCTTATGCGCGGGTTGAGGACATGGACGTGGCGCGTTTTCAGCGGGTGTTTGCCACCAATGTGATGGGCAGTTTCATGTGCGCGCAAGCGGCCCTCAAGCGCATGTCAACGCGCCACGGCGGCGCGGGCGGCAGCATTGTCAACTTGTCCACTGCGTTTGTGAAAACCGGTGCGCCCGGCATGGCGGTCGACTACGCGGCCTCCAAGTCGGCCATTGAAACCTTCACCATTGGGTTGGCACGCGAGGTCGCTGCCGAGGGGGTGCGCGTCAATGCCGTGCGCCCTGGCCTGATCGACACCGAAATCCATGCCGCAGCGGGTGACGCCGACCGAGCCAACAAAGCCAAAGACTTTGTGCCCATGAAACGCGCTGGCCGCGCCGAAGAAGTGGCCCAAGCCATTGCCTGGCTGGTGTCCGATGCGGCTTCTTATTCAACCGGCGCGGTGGTGGATGTGTCGGGTGGGGTGTGAGCGTTTGACATTCACCTCTTTAGGTTAATATTTTTGCATTCATTTGCGCGGGAACTGATGCCGCGGTAGTTTGCAAAGATACGTATGAAAACCCAAGTTCACTGATCATTTATGTGTGCTTGACCTGTTGCATGGGTTGTACTTCTCAGCCCCAGATCCTGTCGGATCTTGCTGGTGTGGGTCGCTTGATCAACGAACAGTCGATACGTTTGCGTGAATGTGAAAAAGAACTGGACCCTGCGATGGCGATGCGTTGTAAAGATCGCGCCACATCGGGACGTGTTGTTGAAAAACAAAACTTCCGAATTGAAACCAGCGCGCCGGATGAGGTGAGACAGGTAACGCCCCAGTGAGCAGGTGATCTCGTCCACCGACACAGTGGAGTTTTCGTCGAGTGAGGCGCGCAGGCCTTATGCCATGCGTGTTTCCGGGCGCTGGTGACAATCCCGGCATGGTGGGGGTATCTCATTGGGGTTACCAAGATAGGGACTTGTCGAGGTGAAAACATCAAAAGACTTGACATCTTGCAACTGGTCTATAAACTGGTCTATATCGATGCTTGGAGAAATGCTGTGAACATCAAAGTGGGTTCTTACGAAGCCAAGACCAAATTGCCGGAGTTGCTGCGCGGGGTGCAGGCGGGGAATCACTACACCATCACCCTCAGGGGTGAGGCTGTGGCTGAACTGGTGCCCGCTCACTTTGACACCACGCCTGACAAAGGGGCTGCAGTGGATGACATGCTGGCATTCATGAAAAAACGCAAATCCGCGGCCTCGTTCAACCTCAAAGCATTGATCAAAGAAGGGCGGGAATGACGTTCGTTTTGGACGCTTCTGTGGCCCTGCTTTGGTTCGTGCCACAGACCAACCCGAAAGGCATCGCGTATGCCCAAGCCACTTTGATGGCGCTCAAGGAAGGGCAGGCGGTCGTGCCTTCGTTGTGCGCATTGGAAATCGCCAATGTGATCACCAAGTTAGAAGCCAAGGGCATCGTCGAGGAAGTTGAATCGCAACGCTTTGTGGCCCTCTTTGCAGGCTTGAACATTGAGACCGATCTCACCACAGGGGTGCAGGCATTGGGGGACATTCTTCAACTGGCTCGGCGCTTCAAGCTGTCTGCTTACGATGCGACCTACTTGGAGCTGTCTATGCGCAAAGGGCTGCCTTTGGCCACATTGGACACAGATTTGACCAAAGCGGCCATCACAGCAGGCGTTGCCATTTTTGGAAAACCGTGACCCAAAGAAAACATGATCGGCCCGCCTTGCGCAGGCCGATCGTCAAGCGATTTATTTTCTCAGCCGCTTGACCGGGTTGCGCAGCACGCCAATGCGCTCGAACTCGACTTCGATCACATCGCCGTCTTTCATCCAGCGGTCGCATTCCAGGCTGCAGCAGCCGGCCATGGTGCCGCTGCCAAAAAACTCGCCCACGTGCAGGGTTTCGCACTCGGAGATGTAGGCGATCATGTCCTCAAAGCTGTGGATCATGCTGCTCGTTGAACTGTTGCCCCAGGCCTCGCCGTTGACGCGCACCTGTACCTTCAAGTCGCGCGAGTTGGGGATTTCGTCAGCGGTCACGATCCACGGGCCCATGGCGTTGCCGGTGTCAAAACTTTTGCCTTTGGTCGGGCCCATGCGGCCTTCCATTTCGCGAATTTGTTTGTCGCGCGCTGAAAAGTCGTTGAACACGGTGTAGCCAAAAATGTGTTTGGGCGCATCGGCCTTGCTGATGTTTTTTCCGCCCTTGCCAATGAAGAAGCCAAACTCGCCTTCGTAGTCAAACCATTCGCTGTAGCTGGGCCACTCGACCGTGGCGTCTGTGCCCACCACGTTGAAGCGGTTGCTGATGTAAAAAATAGGTTGGGCAAAGTTCACGTCGGGGATGCTCACGGGCACATCGTTGCGGGCGGGCACGGGCAGGCCCTTCATGCGCGCCACCAACATTTGCATGCCCGCAGGGGCGTTGCGCATGTGGTCTTCGGCGTTGTTGAAGTCGCGAATTTGGCGTGGCAGCGGTACGGGTGCCAGCAGCTTGACGTTGGCCAGGGCGTGGCGGTGTGGGCCTGCGCCAGCACTGAGGCGTTCAATTTCGCGCGCCAGCGCCAGGGCCGGTTCACCGCCGTCCATCAAGGCCAGCATGTCCACCAGGTGCGGGCTGTCGTTGCCCTTGTGTTGGTGGTGCGCAGCTTGCAGCGACAGCACCGTTTGGCTGGCGGTGTCGACCGCGCCAATGGCGGTGTGTTGTGAGGGGTCGATAAAGGTGGCGAGTTTCATGGGTGTCCTGGGGGCTTATTCGGGTTTGATGTCGGCGGCCGCCACGATGCGGCGGTAGTTTTCATTGGTTTGGCGGATCTTGTCGGCAAATTGCTCGGGTGTGCCGCCACCGACTTCGTAGCCGGCGGCTTCCAGTCGGGGGCGCACATCGCTGGCCTGGGCGGCTTGTTGAATCCAGCCATTGAGCTGTCGGGTGATGGGCGCACTCAGGCCGCGTGGGCCAAAGTAGCCGATCCAGGTGTCGGGCATGGTGGCGCCGCCAAAGCCCGCCTCTTCCAATGTGGGAATGGTTGGCGCGGCCTTGGCGCGGGTGGGCTCGATCACCGCCAGTGCGCGCAGCTTGCCGCTTTGCACGTGCTGCATGATGGGGCCCAGCACCAAGATGCCCATTTGCACCTGCCCGCCCAGCAAGTCGGTCAGGGCCGGGCCGCCGCCTTTGTAGGACACGTGGATGAGCTGTGCGCCAGTGACTTTTTCCAGCATCAGACCGGTCAGGTGTTGCGATGTGTTGGAACCTGCCGTCACATAACCGACTTTGCCCGGGTTGGCTTTGGCGTAGGCGATCAGCTCTTTCACCGACTGCACCGGCAGTGCCGGGTTGACCACGATGGCAATGGGCGCGCGCGCCGCTTCCAAGATAGGTGTGAAGTCGCGCTGGTTGTCAAAGGGTACGTTTTTGAGCACATGTGGCTGCAAGATTTGCGAAGAAAACGCGCTCAAAAGGGTGTGGCCGTCGGGGGCTGACTTGGCCACCACATCGGCCCCAATCACGCCCGAAGCCCCAGCGCGGTTTTCGATCACCACCGATTGGCCCATCAGTTCAGCCAGTTTGATGGACATGGGGCGGTTGAACACATCGAGACCGCCGCCGGGCGCATAGGGCACCACCAAGCGAACGGCTTTGCTCGGGTAGTTTTGGGCCCAGCTGGTGGGGGAGGTCAAGACCCCTGCTGCCGCAGCGGCCAATAGGTGGCGGCGCTTCATTCGGGTTTGATCCCGGCCGAGACCACGATCTTGCGAAACACCTCGGTGTCGGCCTTGATCGATTGGGTGAACTCGTCGGCACTGGTGGTGCCGGTGATTTCATAGCCACCGGCCTCCAAGCGCTGCTTGATCTCGGGCGTGTTGATGGCCTGGCGGAAAGCGGCATTGAGCTTGTCCACGATGGGCTTGGGCATGTTGGCTGGCCCCAGCACGCCAAACCAGGTGTCGGGCACGGCATAACCGGGCACCGTTTCACCGATGGAAGGCACGTCGGGTGAAGAGCGCGCGCGTTTGCCCTCGATCACGCCCAGGGCACGCAGTCGGCCCGCTTTGGCGTGGGGCAAGATGGTGGGCGAGGTGAGGATGACCACCGGGATTTGCCCACCCAGCGCATCGTTGATGGTGGGGCTGCCGCCTTTGTAGGGCAGGTGCTCCAAGCTGATGTTGGCCATTTGGGCAAACAGCACACCACCCAGGTGGTGGGTGGAGCCCACGCCGGTGGTGCCGTAAAACAGTTTGCCGGGGTTCTTTTTGGCGTAGTCAATCAGTTCTTTGACCGAGTTGACGGGCAGCGATGGGTGCACGGCCAAGATATTGGGCGTCACGGCCACTTGGGCAATGGGTGTGAAGTCTTTCATCGTGTCGTAGGGCACGTTTTTGGAGAAAAACGGCACCAGGTAATGCACGATGGAGGTCAGCACGATGGAATAGCCATCGGGGCTGGAGCGCGCCACGTTGTCCGCGCCCAAGGTGGCATTGGCACCAGGGCGGTTGTCCACGATCACCGGTTGGCCCAAGATCTCGCTCAAGCGCTGCGCCACGGGTCGGGCCAAGGCGTCCACAGCGCCACCCGGTGCGTAGGGCACCACCAAGCGGATGGGTTTGTTGGGGTAAGCCTGTGACCAAGCCAGCAAAGGCGCACACAGCAGGGCCAGCAATGTCAGGCGGCGTCGAATCATCGGGGGGTCTCCAATCATGGGTATATAAAAAAAGCGCAGAAAAAATTCGGGTCTGCCAAGCACCAGAGTTCAGTGTTGGTGCGCACCCAGGTGGCGCCAACGCAGGCCGCGCAAAGCGTCGCAAACCTGTTCGGTGACCACACGCTCAATCAGCTCGACCTGCTCGGGGCCGATGTCGGCCCATCCGGCACGCCGAACGATGGTCTCGCGGGCAAAGCGAAAAGCCAAACTTTGGCCCAGCAGTGCATGAAAGCGCACCACGGTCTCTTGTTGGCCAGGGGTCTCGCCAGTGTAAGCCTCGATCAGGCGCGCACCCACTTGGTGCAAGCGCTCCAGGCAGCCTTCGTACAAGATATCAAAGGCCTGGGTCGGGTGCATTTGCTCCTTGACCACGATGCTGGTGACGGCCAACATCTCTTGGTAAGTTGACAAGCTTGCACCGATCAAGCGACCAAACAGGGCCAAGTACGATTCGGGCTCACTGGGGCCCTGGCCAAGTTGGATCTCAATTTCATCGAGCAGTGGGCCCAGCCGAGCGACCAAGGTGTCGCTGATGTGATGGGCCACGGCAAAGTACAAACCCTCTTTGTTGCCAAAGTAATAGGCAATGGCCGAAATGTTTTGGCCCGCAAGCTGGGCGATCTCACGCGTGGTCGCGCTGGCCAGGCTGTTCTCGCCAAACACCTGCACACCGGCGCGGATCAAAGCGGCACGGGCCAGTGGGCCGCGACCTGATTCGGCGGGCGCTGAAGCGTCCAACATGGGGGAGGTAGAAATCATGCGCGGACTCTAAATCAATTGATTGACTTAATCAAGCGCCTGGCATAGCATCGCCGCGCAAAGGAGACAAGCCATGACCAAGCCAAGCACAGCGGCCACGCAGCGTGAGTTGCGGCCCTACAGCGGCTACCACAACCGGCCTGCGCCCAGCGACGACAGCTTCATCACCCAGGTCGGGCCCGGCACCCCTGGGGGTGAGTACCTGCGTCGCTATTGGCACCCATTTTTGCTGGCCTCAGAACTCAAAGACCTGCCAGTGCCGGTGCGGTTGCTGGGCGAAGACCTGGTGGTGTTTCGCGACGGGTCGGGCCAGTTGGGCTTGCTGCACCGCCATTGCATCCACCGCGGCACCTCGCTGGAATACGGCATCGTGGCCGAGCGTGGCATCCGCTGCTGCTACCACGGCTGGCACTTCAACGTCGACGGCACCGTGCTTGACACGCCCGCAGAGCCCCAGACCAGCCGCATCAAGGACAACTTTGTACAAGGCGCTTACCGCATCCATGAGTGGAAGGGCCTGTTGTTTGCCTACATGGGTCCAGTGGACGCCGAACCCGAATTCCCCACCTATGACTGCGTGGACAACCCGTCCGACAACGAGGTGGTGCCGTTTCGCATGAACCTGCCATGCAACTGGGTGCAAATCGTAGAGAACGGATCAGACCCCATCCACAACGCATACTTGCATGCCATCGTGGCGGGACAGCAGTTTTCAGCGGCGTTCAAGGTTTTGCCGCAACTGGACTTTCCAGAAACACCGCTGGGGTTTTTGTCCATGGCCACGCGCAAAGTGGGCGACTATGTTTTCGTGCGCGCCAGTGACATCATCTTGCCCAACATGGGCCAGTTTCCAAACGGGGCCAACCGGGTCGACGCAGAAAGCGTGGGGCTGCGCCCCTTCTTGACCCGCTGGGCGGTGGCGGTGGATGACCACAATTCTTTTTACATGGGCTTTGCCCACCTCAACAGCTACAACGCTGGCGTGCGCAAAATCAGCCGCGAGGATTTTGGTGTGGACCAAATTCCTTTTATTGGCCAAACCCAAGACCGCCCCCACGCCGAGCGCCAGCGCGAACCCGGCGACTTTGATGCGGTGGTCACGCAAGGCGCTGTGGCCAACCGCAAGGCCGAACACCTGGGCACGACCGACCGCGGTGTGGTGCTGTTTCGCCGCTTGCTGGCCAATGCCATCCGCACCACGGCCGAGGGCAAGGTACCGGTGCAACCCAGGTTGAATGGTGACAAGCCGGTGAGCACCTATGCGCACGAGGTGGTCATGCGGGTGCCCGACGATGTGAATCTGGACGACCCACAGCGATTGGCCCAGTTCGGGCGCGAAGCGGCGTTGAGTTTTGTCGAGTTTGATCATCTGCCCCCTCTTGAGCGCGAGCGAGCCGTCGACAAAAAGGTGCGCGAGATATTGCAATCCATGGCCCATGCAAGCGCCAAATAAACACTGACCGGAGACCACACATCATGAGCCGCAAATATGTACCCCATGTGGCCGATGCCGCAGCCCCGGTGGGCAGCGCACTGGTCATGGCCGCAGCTTGGGCCTTTGTCAATGGCGTGTTGCCGGTTGACTTGGTGCAACCGAGCAAGGCCTTGGCCGAGTCGGTGGAAGAGCAGTCGCGCCAAATCATGCGCAACCTCGACAGCTTGCTTGCGGCCCAAGGGCTGGCGCGCACCCAGGTGGTGGCAGTGACCGTGCATTTGCGGCAAATGAACCGTTTTGGGGCCAGATTCGAAAAAGTTTATGCTGGGTTTTTCGAGGCCGAAAAAGCCCCCACCCGATCATTGGTGGGTGTGACGGAGTTGCCCCGCGAGGCTTTGGTGGCGATGGACTTTGTGGTCCATGCCGGTTGAAAAATGGCAGTCTAAAAAGGAAACACAACGTGAATAAATTTGTTTTGGTGGTGGAGTTCGATGTCAAGCCCGAGTGCCTCGACGAGTTCAACCGGTTGATCGACATCAACGCCCATGCCTCGGTGGCCAACGAAGCCGGTTGCTATCAATTTGATGTGGTGCGTGGCATGGAAGACCCCAACAAAATATTGCTCTACGAGGTGTACGCCAGTGAAGAGGCATTCAAGGTGCACATGGGTTGGGCCCACACCCAAACCTTTTTGGCCGCTGCCAAACCCTTGATCACCCGCCAGGCTGCCACCCGTTGGCTGCGCTCGGTGGCGCCCGTGGTCAAAGCGGGCTAAAGCCCCCACATCAAAATTGTTCTTGTTTGCCCGCGCCCTGTGTCAGGGGCGGGCTTGTTATGCTCATTCCTATGCTTGATCTTTTTGTCAAATCGGTCACCTGGGAGGCCGAAGGTGTCCACTCCTATGACCTGCGCGCCCCCGACCTTTCCCCTTTGCCCCCGGCCAGTGCCGGGGCCCACATCGACCTGGTGTTGCCCCAAGGCCTGACCCGCAGTTATTCGCTGCTCAATGCGCCAGGCGAAACCCACCGCTACTGGGTGGCAGTGCAAAAAGACCCGCAAAGCCGGGGCGGCTCGGCTTGGATTCACCAACAACTCAAAACCGGGGACCGTGTGCAGGTGCAAGCCCCGCGCAACCACTTTGCACTGGTCGAAGGCCAGTCCCCGGTGGTGTTGATTGCGGGTGGTATCGGTGTCACGCCCTTGGTGGCCATGGCTGCACAACTCAACCAGCGGCAAACCCCTTGGGTGATGTACTACAGCGCCCGCACCCGTGACCGGGCCGCATTCGTCACCCATTTACAAGATTTGCAAGCGGCCTCTGGGGGCTTGGGTCAATTGCACCTGAACTTCGACCAAGAGCCAGGCGGGCAAATGCTGGACTTGGCCGCCATCGTCAAGGCTGCCCCCGACAACGCCCACTTTTACGCCTGTGGACCGGCCCCGATGTTGGCGGCTTACCAAGTGGCGGCCAGTCAACGGCCCGCCGAGCATGTGCACTGGGAGCATTTTTCGGCCGCCCCTGCGGCCGCGCCCGCAGGCGGTTTTCAGGTGCACTTGGCGCGCAGCGCACGCAGCTTCATGGTGGCCCCGGGGACCAGCATTTTGGACACCTTGCTCGACAACGGTGTGAGCGTGTCTTACTCGTGCATGGAAGGCGTTTGCGGCGCTTGCGAAACCCGTGTCATCGCTGGTGAGGTGGACCACAAAGACCTGATCCTCACGCCCAATGAACAAGCGCAAAACAAAACCATGATGATTTGCTGCTCAGGTTGCAAGGGCACCGAACTGACCTTGGATTTGTGAGTCCTGTTGCGGTGGCTGCCGCACCCCTTACAAGCGCTCTTATGTCAGAGCCCGTTATATAAGGGGCAGCACCTGCCGGTGCATCCCGTCAAGCCACAGGCAAAGGCAAGGCGGTTTTGTAGCGCACCTGTTTGAGCGCAAAACTGGAACGAATTTTCTCGATGCCCGAAATTGGTGTAAGTTGTTCGAGGATGAATTTTTCCAGCGCCGCGATGTCGGGCAGGGCCACGCGCATCAGGTAGTCAGAGTCGCCTGTCATGAGGTAACACTCCATCACCTCGTCATGTTCTGCGATGCGCTGCTCAAACTCGGCCAAGGCGGCTTTGCTTTGCTCTTTGAGGCTGATGCTGATGAACACATTCAGACCCAAGCCCAGCGCGGCAGCGTTGGCCAGCGCCACATAACGGTTGATAACGCCATGCTGCTCCAAGGCCTTGACCCGCGCCAAGCACGGTGAGGGTGACAAATGCACCCGCCGCGCCAACTCCACGTTGGACAAAGCGCCATTGGCTTGCAACTCGGCGAGAATGCGCAAATCGGTGTTATCTAGCTTCATGTGCTAAATAATACATAAATAAAGGCATTAAATGCCGTTATTACCCGTTAAATCCATTAATTAAACACAAAATTTGGGGCCCTTGGACCTAATATGCGCCGCATGAATGCCTCCTTACCTTTTGACATGAATGCCTTGGCCACCCGCGCGCAAGATGCCGACCCCGGCGAAACCGCCGAATGGCGCGACGCCTTGAGCGCACTGGTGCAAACCCACGGACCAGAGCGCGCGCGTTTCATCTTGGACGAGCTGGCGCAGTTGGCGCGCGGTGAGCGCATTGGCTGGCAGCCCGAGGTGGTCACGCCCTATGTCAACACCATTTCGGTCGACCGCCAACCGGTGTTTCCAGGCGACTTGGCGATGGAGGAGCGTTTGGCCTCGTACATGCGCTGGAACGCCCTGGCCATGGTGGTGCGGGCCAACCAGGCGTATGGCGAGTTGGGTGGGCACATTGCCAGTTACGCCAGTGCGGCCGATTTGTTTGAGACCGGATTCAACCATTTCTTTCGCGCCCGCAGCGACAACGACTTGGGCGACCTGGTGTTTTTTCAGCCGCACAGCGCACCGGGCGTGTATGCCCGCGCCTTCTTAGAGGGCCGCTTGGAAGAGGCTGACTTGTTGCATTACCGGCAAGAAATTTGTGCGCCACATGCGCGCACGGGCGAAGGTGCGCGCGGTTTGTCGAGCTACCCCCATCCATATTTGATGCCCGACTTTTGGCAGTTTCCCACCGGCTCCATGGGCATTGGCCCGATCAGCTCGATTTACCACGCGCGTTTCATGCGCTACTTGGCGCACCGCCAATTGCTCACCGGCGGTGAGCGCAAGGTGTGGGGTGTGTTTGGCGACGGCGAGATGGACGAACCCGAATCCATGAGTGCGCTCACCTTGGCCGCCCGCGAGGGTTTGGACAACCTGGTGTGGGTGGTCAACTGCAATTTGCAGCGACTCGACGGACCGGTGCGTGGCAATGGGCGCATCATTGATGAGTTGGAAAAACTCTTCAGAGGCGCGGGTTGGAATGTGGTCAAGCTCATCTGGGGCAGCGACTGGGACGGCTTGTTCGCGCGCGACACCACCGGTGCCTTGCCCCGTGCCTTTGCCAACACGGTGGATGGGCAAATGCAAACCTTTGCAGCCAAAGATGGGCGCTACAACCGCGACACCTTTTTTGGCCAAAACCCCGACTTGGCCAGGCTGGCGCAGGGCATGACCGATGAGCAAATTGACCGCTTAAAACGCGGCGGCCACGACATGGTGAAGATCCATGCGGCCTACCAAGCCGCGGCAGCGCACACCGGCCAGCCCACCGTGATCTTGGCCCATACCAAAAAGGGCTATGGCATGGGCAGCGCCGGTCAGGGCAAGATGACCACCCACAGCCAAAAGAAATTTGACGACAGCGATCTGATTGAGTTTCGCAACCGCTTTCAATTGCCCTTGAGCGACGAGCAGGCCAAAGGCCTGGCTTTCTTAAAGCCCGACGCCGATAGCGCAGAGATGCGTTACCTGCACCAGCGCCGCCAAAGCCTGGGCGGATATTTACCAAGGCGTGTGACCACCTGTGCGGTGGTGCCGGTGCCCGAGTTGGGCAGCTATGCCAGCTTTGCCACCCAAGCCGGTGGCAAAGAGATGAGCACCACCATGGCCTTTGTGCGCTTGCTGGGCGCGTTGCTCAAAGACGCCCAACTGGGCCCCCGCGTGGTGCCCATCGTGGCCGACGAGGCGCGCACTTTTGGCATGGCCAATTTATTCAAGCAAGTGGGCATTTATTCCAGCGTGGGCCAAAAATACGCACCCGAGGACATCGGCTCGGTGCTCAGTTACCGCGAGGCGATGGACGGACAAATTTTGGAAGAGGGCATCTCAGAGGCCGGTGCCATGGCCAGTTGGACGGCTGCGGCCACCAGCTACAGCGTGCACGGTTTGGCCATGCTGCCCTTCTACATTTATTACTCCATGTTTGGCTTTCAGCGCGTGGGCGACCAAATTTGGGCCGCCGCCGACCAGCGCGCCAGGGGCTTTTTGCTGGGAGCCACCTCTGGGCGAACCACCTTGGGCGGCGAGGGTTTGCAACACCAAGACGGCTCCAGCCATGTGGTGGCCGCCACCATCCCCAACTGCAAGGCCTGGGACCCGGCCTTTGCGGGAGAACTCGCCGTCATCATGGACCAGGGCATGCGCGAGATGCTCATCGAGCAGCAAGATGTTTTCTACTACATCACCTTGATGAATGAAAACCATGCCCAGCCCGACTTGCCGCCAGGCGTGTCGGGCGATTTGCTGCGCGGTTGCTACCGTTTTGCCAGTTGGTCACCCAGCACCGGTGTGGGCACGGGCAAAGGGGGCGCACGCAAGTCCCAAACCGAGCCACGCCGGGTGAGCCTGCTCGGGTCGGGCGCGATATTGTCCGAGGTGATCAAAGCCGCCGAACTGCTGCTCGCCCAAGGCATTGGGGTGGACGTGTTCAGTGTCACCAGTTGGAGCGAATTGGCCCGCCAAGGGCAGGCTTGCGAAGCCGCCGAGCTGGCAGGGGCGGCCCGCATGGAAACGCCCTTCATCGCCCAACAGTTGGCGCTGGGCTCGGGTCCCATTGTGGCGGCCACCGACTATGTGCGGGCTGTGCCCGAGAGCATCCGTGCATTTGTGCCCGCTGGGCGCAGTTACACCACCTTGGGCACCGATGGCTTTGGGCGCAGCGACACGCGCAGCCAATTGCGCCAGTTTTTCAAGGTGGATGCGGCCAGCATCGCCGCCACGGCCTTGCGCCGATTGGGCTGATCAAGCCAGGCGGCGCGAACGCTCGCGCTGCAACATCACCAGGCCAGAGCCGACCAGCAAGGCGATGCCGCACCAAGCCCAGGCGTTGGGTATTTCGCCCCATACCGCGTAGCCTGCGACCAAGGCGTACAACAAGCCGGTGTAGCGAAACGGAGCCACCACGCTCAACTCGCTTTGGCGGGTGGCGCGCACCACCAACGAGTAAGCCATGCACATGCACAAGGCCGCCAAACCCAGGTACAGGGCTGGCACAGCACCCACCGGCTGCCAGGTTTGCCCCATTGTCAGGATGCCGCCAACCAACATGGCGGCCACGGCATTGGTTTGGGTGATCAGCGCCGAGGGAACACCCGGGGGGATGCGCCGGGTGATGAGGTCGCGCAGTGCATGCAGCAACGTGCCCAACACACAAAGCCAGGCGTGGCCGTTGAATGCATCCGCTTGCGGTTGCACCACCATCAGCACGCCAACAAACCCGGTGATGACCAGCGCCCAGCGCAGTGCGTCGACCCGCTCGCGCAGCACCAACACCGCCAACACGGTGATGAACAACGGGGTGGCCAAGTTGATGGCCGTGGCATTGGCCAGGGGCAACTGCACCAAGCCAGCCATGTAGACCATGGAGGCCACCGCGTCGATGCCTGCACGCCACAGCACCGTGGGATGGCGCCAACCCGGGCGCAAGCGAAACGCGCCCATGCGCCAGGCTGCGTAGCTCAACACCACCGAGGCCACCGCGCCGCGCAAGAACAGCGATTGGAAGATGCCAATGTCGGCGCTGGCCATTTTGACCAAGGTGTCATTGGTCAAAAAGAAGGCCATGGCCAAGCACATGGCAGCGATGCCTTGGCGGTTGATCAATGCCTGTGACTGAAGTTCAGGGGAGGGGGTCAAATCGGTTCCATCACGAGGCAAGGGGTGTGGCATGATAAATCCCATAAACTCACCCCCCACCATGGACCACACCAACGCCGAACTGCGCCGCATCTTGCAAGGCTGCCGCACCATTGCGGTGGTGGGTCTGTCGGCCGACTGGAACCGACCCAGTTATTTCGCCGCCAAATACATGCAAACTGCGGGTTACACCGTGGTGCCGGTCAATCCGCGCTACACCGAGGTGTTGGGCCAGCGCTGTTACCCCGACTTGGCCGCCATCGATTTCCCGATCGACATGGTTGACGTGTTTCGCCGCACCGAAGAGGTGTTGCCCATTGCCCAGCAGGCCTTGGCTTTGGGCGTGCGTTGTTTGTGGCAACAACTCGGGGTGGTCAACCCCCAAGCCGACGCGCTGTGGCAGCAAGCCGGGCGCGACTCGGTGATGAACCGCTGCGTCAAGATTGAGCACGCCCGTTTGTTTGGGGGCCTGCACTGGGCCGGTGTGAACACCGAAGTCATTTCGGCGCAACGCGCCCGTTGACCCCATGGCCGAGCACCGTTTTCAGGCCGAAACCTTGGCCATCCATGCTGGGCAAATTCCCGACGCGGCCACCGGCGCGCGGGCGCTGCCCATTTACCAAACCACCAGCTTTGTGTTTGACAGCGCCGAACATGCGGCGGCCTTGTTCAATCTGCAAACCTTTGGCAATGTGTATTCGCGCTTGTCCAACCCCACGGTGGCGGCTTTGGAGGAGCGCGTGGCAGCCTTGGAGGGTGGGCGCGCCGGTTTGGCCTCTGCCAGCGGCATGGCGGCTGAAACCATGGCCTTGACCACCTTGCTGCAAGCCGGCGACCATGTGGTGGCCGCCGCCGCTTTGTACGGCGGCACAGTCAGTTTGCTGGCGGTCAATTTGCGCAAGTTCGGCATTGAGTGCACCTTTGTTGACGCCAGCGATGTGTCGGCCTTGGCCGCTGCCATGCAAGCCAATACCCGTGCGGTGTTTGCCGAGTCGCTGGGCAACCCCAGTTTGCAAGTGCTCGACATCGCGGCGGTGGCCGAGGTGGCCCATGCCCATGGCGTGCCGCTGATGGTGGACAACACCGTGGCTTCGCCTTTTTTGTGCAACCCAATTCAATGGGGTGCCGACGTGGTGATCCATTCGGCCACCAAATATTTGGGTGGACACGGCACCACCTTGGCCGGTGTGATCGTGGAGTCGGGGCGTTTCCCGTGGGACAACGGCAAATTTCCTGGCATGACCGAGCCCTCGGTGGGTTACCACGGCGTGAAGTTTTGGGAAACCTTTGGAGACTTTGCCTTCACCATGCGCGCGCGCATGGAAAACCTGCGCGTGTTTGGTGCCACCTTGGCCCCCACCAGTGCGTGGCAAATTTTGCAAGGCATTGAAACTTTGCCGCTGCGCATGGAGCGCCATTGCCGCAATGCGCTGGCGGTGGCGCGGCATTTGCAACATCACCCCAAGGTGAGTTGGGTGCATTACCCGGGATTGCCCGATCACCCGCAGCACGCCTTGGTGAAAAAACAAATGCGCGCTGTCGACGGCCTGCCTGGCGGATCGGGTTTGCTGGTGTTTGGCGTCAAAGGGGGGTTGCCTGCGGGGGTGCGCTTCATCGAGTCGGCCCGCTTCATGAGCCACTTGGCCAACATTGGCGACACCCGCACCTTGATCATCCACCCCGCCTCGACCACTCACCGCCAACTCGACCAGGCGCAGCAAATCAAAGCCGGGGTGCTGCCCGACATGGTGCGCATGTCGGTGGGCTTGGAGCACATTGACGACATCTTGTGGGACATTGACCAAGCCTTGGACCAAGCATGAGCCTGGCCGCCAACAACAAGCAGGAGACACACATGACATCTATTTACGAACAACACCTGGAAAAAAACGCGGCCAACCACGTGCCGCTCTCGCCAGTGAGTTTTGTCGAACGCAGCGCCGAGGTGTACGGCGATTTGCCTGCCGTCATCCATGGCCAGCGCCGCTATACCTGGGCCCAGTTGCGCGACCGTTCGGCCCGCTTGGCCGCGGCTTTGCAAAGCCTGGGTGTGGGGCGTGGCAGCACGGTCAGCGTGATGCTGCCCAACACCCCCGAAATGGTCGAGGTGCATTACGCTGTGCCCGCACTCAACGCCGTGCTCAATGCCTTGAATACCCGGCTCGATGCCGACCTGATCGCATGGCAAATGAACCATTGCGAGGCCACGGTGCTGATCACCGATACCGAGTTTTCACCCACCATGGGCCCGGCTTTGAAGGCCTTGCGCGAGGTGCATGGGCGCGAGGTCACCGTCATTGATGTGAGCGACTCCGAGTACACGGGTGATGGGGCTTTGTTGGGCAGTTGGGGCTACGAGGCCTTGTTGGCCGCGCACCCACCGCTGGCGCAGTTGCATGGCCCGGCAGACGAGTGGGACGCAATCGCGGTTTCCTACACGTCAGGCACCACGGGTGACCCCAAAGGCGTGGTGACCCACCACCGCGGTGCCTACCTCAATGCGGTGTGCAACGCGGCCACCTGGACCATGCCGCACTTCCCGCGCTATTTGTGGACCTTGCCCATGTTCCACTGCAATGGTTGGTGTTTTCCGTGGACGGTGGCCATGCTCGGAGGCACCCATGTGTGCCTGCGCAAAGTCGAGGCTGCCGCCATTTTGCAAGCCATGCGCGAGCACGGGGTGAACCACTACTGCGCTGCCCCCATCGTGCACAACCTGATCATCCAAGCCGACCCGGCCTTGCGCGAAGGTGTGCCCCGTGGGGTGCGTGGCATGGTGGCAGGTGCAGCGCCACCGGCGGCCATGATCGAGGGCATGGCCCAAATTGGTTTTGACATCACCCATGTGTATGGGCTGACCGAGGTCTATGGTCCTGCGGCCGGTGCGGTCAAGCGCGAGAGCTGGGCCCAAAGCGATGTGTCTGAGCAGGCCCGACTCAATGGCCGCCAAGGGGTGCGCTACGAGCTGCAAGAGGGCATGACGGTGATGGACCCCGAACGCATGCAAGAGGTGAGCGCCGATGGGCAGACCATGGGCGAGATCATGTTTCGCGGCAACATCGTGATGAAGGGCTACCTGAAGAACCCCAGCGCCACGCAGAAGGCTTTCGAGGGTGGGTGGTTTCACACCGGCGACTTGGCGGTGATGGAGAGCGACCGTTATGTGAAGATCCGTGACCGCAGCAAGGACATCATCATCTCGGGGGGAGAAAACATCAGCTCCTTGGAAGTGGAAGACGCTTTGTACCGGCACCCAGCGGTGATGGCTTGCGCGGTGGTGGCCAAGCCCGATCCCAAGTGGGGCGAGACCCCGTTGGCCTTTGTCGAACTCAAGGCCGGGGCCCAGGTGAGCGCCCAGGACTTGGTGACCCATTGCCGCAGTTTGCTGGCAGGTTACAAAGTACCGCGCGAGGTGCGCTTTGAGCCCATCCCCAAAACCTCCACTGGGAAAATTCAAAAATTTGTGCTGCGCGAACGCGCCCAATCAACCCAGGCCTTGGCCTGAACCCGACTTGGGTTAAATTGCCAACCTGTTGTCATTGCCACCCACAAGGAACCCCATGTCATTGCCTGTCACCCGCCACAGCGAACAGTTCGCCACCATTGGCCAATTGATGCCCGAAGACCTCGCCGAAGTGGCCGCCATGGGGTATCAAAGCGTGATCAATAACCGCCCCGATGGCGAGGGTGGCCCCGATCAACCCACCAGCGCCCAAATGGCCCAAGCGGCCCAGGCCGCTGGCCTGACCTACGCTTATTTGCCCGTGGTCCCGGGCATGATCACCCCTGACCAAGCACGCTCTTTTGCGCAATGGTTGGGCCAGCAACCTGGCCCAGTGCTGGCGTTTTGCCGCTCGGGTGCGCGCTCCACACAGTTGCGCGAAATGGCCCGCGCTTTCGAATGACCGCGTTGCACCGCCATTCTGGGCAGCGCGGCTGATGCCTTGGCTGCGTTGGCCCACCTGGTGGCGTGCTGACCAGCGCCGCCATTGGGTTGGGGATGCCCTGGCCGGTGCGGTGGTGACGGTATTGGTCATCCCTCAAAGTTTGGCCTATGCCATGTTGGCGGGCTTGCCGCCCACCATGGGCTTGTATGCCAGTGTGTGGCCCGTGTTGGCATACGCTTTTTTGGGCAGCAGTCAGGTCTTGGCCGTGGGCCCTGTGGCGGTCACATCATTGATGACCGCCAGCGCCTTGTTGCCATTGGCCGTGGCCACATCGCCGGAGTACGTTGCGCTGGCCATGGGCTTGGCCTTGCTGTCGGGCTTGATGCTCACCTTGGCCGGCGTGTTGCGTTTGGGATTTTTGGCTTATTTTCTAAGCCAACCGGTGATCAGTGGCTTTGTGTCGGGCGTGGCGATTTTGATTGCCATCGGTCAGCTGCCAGGCATCTTGGGGCTTTCGATCGCAGGGCGCGGCGTGTTCAACACATTGTTGGGGGTGTGGACACAAATAGGCCAGGTGCATGCGAACACCGCAACCGTGGGTCTGTGCTCGCTGGGGGTGCTGTGGTGGGCGCGCTCCCAGTTGGCCCGTGTCTGGGGCCGGTGGATGGGTTCTCCAGAAGTGGGTGCTTGGTTGGCGCGCATGGCCCCTTTGGTGGTGGTGTTGGTGGCCACGGTCATCGTGGCGCAAACCGGCGGCGCGCAGGCACTGGGCGTGGCCGTGGTGGGCCCCATCGAGCCGGGCCTGCCCCAATGGCAAATATTGCATTTGGATGGGGCACAGTGGTTGTCTTTGTGTGTGCCCGCTTTGCTCATTGCCTTGATTGGTTTTGTAGAGAGCGTTTCGCTGGCGCAGGCCTATGCCATTGAGCGGCAGCAACGGTTGGAGCCCGATCGCGAATTATTTGGCTTGGGCGTGGCCAACTTGCTCAGTGGCTTGAGCGGCGGCTACACCGTGGCGGGTGGCTTTTCGCGCACCGTGATCAATGCCTCGGCTGGGGCCCAAACGCCCATGGCCAGCGTGGTGGCGGCCTTGCTCATGGCCTTGGTGATGGTGGGTTTTTCACAGGCTTTCGAGGTGTTGCCGGTGGCCGTGTTGTCGGCGTCCATTTTTGTATCGGTGCTGACTTTGGTGGATGTGCTAACCCTGCGCCAAGCCTGGCGCTATGACCCCGCCGACGCCGGGAGTTGGCTGGCCACCTTTGCCGGGGTCTTGGTGGCGGGGGTGGAGTTGGGCATTGGCATGGGGGTGGTGTTGTCACTGGCCGTGCTGGTGTGGCGCAGCAGCCGCCCGCACATGGCGGTGGTGGGGCGCATCGCCGGGACCGAGCACTTTCGCAATATTGAGCGCCACCAAGTGCAAACACTGGCCGGCTTGATTGCCTTGCGGGTGGACGAGAGTTTGTTTTTTGCCAATGCTGCGGCGCTGGAGCAAAAGGTGTCCCAGTTGTTGTTCCAACGCGCAGACACGCGCAGCTTGTTGTTGATCTTGTCGGCGGTCAACCGGATCGACACCACCGCTTTGATGATGCTCGATGCGTTAGAGCGCAGCTTGGCCCTCAAGGGCGTGAAGCTGAGTTTGGCCGAGGTCAAAGGCCCCGTGATGGACCGCTTGGAACAAACCGATTTGGGGCGGCGATTGGGCAGCCGCATTTACCTCAGCACCAACGAGGCCTTCAACGCCCACCGTTGAAGGCAACCAAGGCACGCGCCATGCGGCTGACAAAGCCTGGGAAATGGGCCGGGTTGATCCAGCGCACCACCACCACTGCCTGATGGGCAGGCTCGATCCACACATAGTTCCCCCCCGCCCCAAACATGAACTGACTGGCTTCGCTGGCCCCTGGAAAGGCTTCACCTTTCGGGTTGAGCCAATGGAGCCAACCGTAAAACGGGGCCAGGGCATGGGGCTGGCGCATGCGATCCAACCAATGCTTGGGAATCAGGGTCTGCCATTGACCATCGATTTGCCATTGGCCTTGGTTGAGCACCAACTGGGCAATGCGCGCTTGGTCGCTGCTGCTGATGCACACCCCGCCACCCCAGTGGCTGCCACCCGGCACCGAGGCCACGCGTTGCGCGGCCCGGCCCGCACGTGCGGGCATGTCGATCCAAGATTGTTCGTAGCCTTCCCAGCGAAAACCCAGCCCGCCCCCAATGGGGCGAAGGATGTTTTGTTCAAACACCTCAGGCAGCGGCTGGCCAAACAAGTGCAGCAAGGCCAGCGACAACTGGTTGATGCGCACGTCGTTGTACTCCCAATAAGTGCCCGGGGTTTGCAAGGGTCGTGCGTCGCCCTTTTGGCCTTGCACCGGTTTGGGGTCGAGCACCAGCTTGCGGTAGCGGTCAACTTGGTCGGGGATGCCAAAGCAACTGCCCTCCCACTCACTGGTTTGGCTCAACAGATGGTTCCAGGTGATGGGCCGGTTGTGCGCACTGTCAAAACCAATGCCCGGCACGCGTTGGACCACTGGTTCATCGGGGTCGGGCAACAGCCCACGCCCATGTGCCACGCCAGCGAGCAAAGCCAAATAGGTTTTGGCCACGCTGAAAGTTTGGTCGGCGCGTTCGGGCTCGCCCCAGGATTGGCGCAGCTCCCCGCCCACCCACACTTGGCCTGACACCGGCCCACGTGTGTGCACCGGGCCGTGCAGGCGGTTCCAAGGTGGCGGGTCGTCGTGGTGCACACCGTAACGTTGTGGCTCCAAATGTGGATCGCGGGCCCAATCCACCTCATGGGATTGGGCGTGGGCAATGGCTTGATCAAAGACACTCATGTTGGCAGCGGTGGGGTGTGAATGGATGGGTTGCAAATGTACAGGCCAACGTTGTTAGGCGGGCGTATGTCACAATTGATCACACTAATTCACGCAGAGAAACAACATGAAAAGCCGTTCATTGGCCTTGTTTTTGGCCTTGTTGGGGGGAGTGGTTGGGGTGCAAGCCCAAACCCCACCAGGTGGGGATAAAAAACGTTTTTTTGAACTCTCATATGGGTATTCACCGGCGGGTGATGTCACCACCGGGCCCTTTTCTGTGCCCGCTTATAACCTGAGCAATCTGACCGCCAATGCCCAATACGGCGTCAGCCAGACCTATGCCCTGAACTACGGTTGGCGCCAGCCCTATGGCTGGCCGGTCGACGTGTCGCTGTGGATCAGCCAAATGCAAACGCCCTTCAATGGGGTCAGCATCGCCAGCCTGGGCCGCAGCTTGCCACTGTCCAAACGCACCTTGGCCAACACCTATGCGGTGGCGCTGGACCGCGATGTCTGGCGCAGCACCGATTGGGTGATGCAAGTGGGAGGCTC
>Ga0214919_10001914_pt1 | contig 33382 bp, 35 predicted proteins | sample LL1503_MetaG_FD_177994 | JGI IMG/M metagenome (GOLD analysis project Ga0214919, IMG submission 177994) | Freshwater microbial communities from Lake Lanier, Atlanta, Georgia, United States - LL-1503 | ecosystem: Environmental > Aquatic > Freshwater > Lake | place: USA: Georgia | collected... | reverse complement strand
TTGGGGTAATTTTAATAATATTCGTATATTACAAAATTTTCCCAAGCCTGGTATTGAATATACAGGAAATCATCAAGAAATTTACAATCATTTTAATATTACCAATGAGGAGATAAATTATATTTGTGAAAATATTTAAAGGTCAAGAACAACTGTTTCCATACCTTGTTTAAAGGATGGTTTACCAAGAAAAGGGCACCCCGTACAACGAAAAGCATCTCCTTTGTAACAATTACCACAGGAGCTTGACTTTAGTTCTATTTCTAATTTCCCACAAGTGCAATTCTTACAGCGTTTTTTCTCAACCTTGGAAATTTTTGGTCTAGGTATAGGTATAGGTATAGTAGGTGTATCTAACAATGTCTCTTGGTCAATTAATTCATCATCATCATCCATCTCAAGTTTCCATGTCTTTAGAGAAGCGGTTTCTCCAATTTCCCAACGAGGTCGTTTTGCCACGATGGAGTCTTTTAATTCCTCAATCTCCACAAAACCAGTCATTAGAAGCTCGTTTTTTATAGATGTAAAATTGTGAACTAAAATAAAAAGTTGTCCGTCGGGTTGTAAAGAATCATAAATCATTTTTAAAACATTTTCTGTACTATTTTCTTTGGCTAGTAATACTATTTTATAAATTGGTTCGTGTAAAGGTTCTATAAAATCTAACAAAGATGACTGAAATATTTTTACAGATTCATTTTCAGTTTTTGAAGCCAAATATGTTGCTTGATCCTTTAAATCATTAGAGTATAATAGTAGAACCGTATCCATTATTAATTTAGTTTGTAAAATTAATAATTAAAATATTTTCAGTTTCTAAGTTTTGTAACAATTAGATCCAAATATCGGGCCAATATTGTTATTAGATTTATAATACTTTTGAAATAACTGAGTTTCTAAAGATCGAATTACAAAAGGCGTAACTAGCTTATCTTGGCAATCCAAGTCATTAATATTTATTTTATCTTGAACATGATTATAATAAGTAAATTTACTTGTATATCCTTCACCAAATGCTTTTTTTATAAAAGCTTGAAACCATTGATTTGTTGCTGAACCTGTTTCATAGTTTCCTCCTCCAAAACTAGCAATACGTTTTGACATACCTTGACTTTCTGCAAATGCTCCAAATTTAACTATGTAATCCGTTTCATTTTTATGAATGGTTAAAATATACAATCCTTGACATTCAATTGATTGACAGTTGTTTGATGTAACCGTTGTATTTTTTTGAATCAAATCACACGTATTATTAAATTTATTTTTTAAACTTGGATTATTTTCAAAAAATACTTTCAAATCAAGACAAATTCCTGTATTTATAAGAGTATCAATATTAATATTATTTGATAATAAATCTTTGACTCGAATTTCAATAAAACTAATATTTGTTTCTTTGATATTATCTAAAATTTCTTGATTAGAAAGTGCATTTAATTTCGTTTGAATTTCTTGAATTAAAATATGCTTGACTTTATTTTTATCCAATTCATTTTTCATCGAAATTTTTAAATTCATGGCCAATTTTTTTAAATTCGCCAGATTTGATTTTTTAATACTCTTATGAATGGAATTTTTAAAAATATTATTCATTGTATCTATTTGATTCTTAAAATCTATTTGATTCAACGCAGGTATAGGATCCATGGGATTCATAGAATCCATTTGAGACATTTAAATAAACTTTTTGGAAAAAAAATAAATTCATTTTTTCATTTTTAAATTTATAAAAGAAAAGTATGACAATATTTGAATTTATCTTAATTTTTATTACTTTGGTTTTTATTATTCTTGTTTATTTACGACATAAACAACCAAAAAGCAAAAAAATAGCGATTCAGTCTGTATTTATTGCCAAAGAAAATATATTGTTCTTACAAGAATGGATAGATTATCACATATTTTTAGGAGTCGATTATTTTTACTTGTATGATAATTCAAAAGTCAATGTCAAATCCGGTTTTGACAATCCAAATCCTAAATTAATCCCAGGAAAAACAAACAAATATGGTATAAATTATGATAATATTATTCTTACCTCTCAAGAAATAAATTATATTTTAGAAGAGTTGAAGCAAACTTATAAAGGAAAAGTATTTTTTATTGATTGGTCTCCTCAAGATGAAAATGGAAATGTTTTATATAACCAAATAGAGGCTATTACTGATTGTCTAGAAAATTTGAAAAAAAATAAAAAAGTAGAATGGTTAGCTGTAATTGATACGGATGAATATTTGGTTTGTCCAGATTTTAATATTGCAAAGCATTTACAAACAATTCCTAAAGATGTATCAAATATTGTTTTGAAAGAAATTAAATACGAATCCAGATTTTTTCATTTGGACAAAAAAATTATTGATATTCATGATTTGGCTCCCAAATGTACAAATTGGGATACTCATAAAAATATATGCCGTGTTCAAAAAACAGATACAGTAAAAGTACATTATTGGTCAGGAATAGGTAAAGAAATTCAACCTGATGATATATTCTTTTGTCATTATAACTCACTGGAAAAATCAGGAGAACAAAAAAGAGTCATTCCGGAGCACATTTCCAACAAAATTAAATTTAATAAATACTCTCATCCTGATTGGAAACAATCCAAATTTTTCCGTCCTCCCAAAGAATTAGAACAAATTAAGAAAGCTGAATCTTTAAACCCTGTTTTTTCTGCCCCATCAGTTTCTCAGTATCCTCAAGCATATCAATCTTTATCTACCGCTCCTTTGTTTTTACATTATTCTCAACACCCACAACAACCACAACCACCATCACTACAATTACAACAAGCTCCAACTTTTGAACCCACTCAAGTTTACTCACAGCAACCACAGCAACCACAGCAATCACAGCAACCACAGCAATTACAGCAACCAAAACAACCATCACAATTACCTTTTCAACAAGTTCCAATTTTTGAACCCAATCCAAATCTAAAAATAATAACAAATCAGGTTTATTCTCAACAACCCCAGCAACTGCAACAACAATTACCTTTTCAAGAAGCTCCAATTTTTGAACCCAATCCAAATGTAGAAATAATTACAAATCAAGTTTATTCTCAACAACCGCACCAACCGCAACAACAATTACCTTTTCAACAAGCTCCAACCTATGAAGCTAATCCAAATTTACATGTAATTCGTCAACCGATTCAAAAAACAAAAGACTTGAATTATTGTGAAAAACCGTATTGATCCAAAACTAAAACAATTGGTTCTAAAATTTCTTGTGGATCAGGACCTATTTTTGTCGATGGATTTAAATATTTTCTCTCTGCCATAAAAACCCAATCCGTATAATTCATTTTGCTTTCTGTTATTTCTTGACAATATTTTCCAAATAATGAACAATTTCTTGACCAAAAATATTCAAAAAATATATTATTGGGAGCCAATTGAGTAGCAGAAATATTACTTGTATGTTGTGGATCTTCAGGATGACTAGCTACCGTCAACAATAAATTAGAATAAACAGCTTGTTTAGCCAAAACTTGATTAATTCCAAACACAGCAAACGTTCTATTTTGATAGAAATGTAAATCATTAGTAATCTCGGTAGAACTATAAATGTTTGGATAAAGAGAATACAGAGAATCTCGAACAAAAAAATCACAAAAACCTGGTATACTCTTTACTCCCCATGTTGGCAAATTAGGAAAAATTGGTAGATAGGATGCATTAGATAAACACAAATTAAAATCTGGGACAATGTGAGTTAGTCGAAACATATGTTTGACTAAATGGGTTTTTGAAAATTTTTCAATTGTAGTCGTCACAAGTTGATTTAATTGATCTTGAAAGTAAAGTTGGGATTGATTGCTTTTTCGATTACGTAAAGGTTGAGAAAAAACAGGATCACTTCGCAAAGAAGGCTTGGCTTTTAAATAATAATAAGACCAAGACGTGCTCAAATATTGGATCATATCAGGATTATAATGATCAAAAGAGGATATTCTAAAATGGTAATTCAATAAATCCGCTTGATCTACCAACCAAGGAACAATATTACTTTTAAATTTTACTGTATCACTAGGTATAGGTAAAAAATTTATGGAATGTGGTTCCACTCCATTTTTTATAAAAGAATCTCTAATTTCTTTAAAAGTGTTATAATCGCCTGTAGAAATAAATAATACGGAAGAATTATAAGGTTTATAGGTAGAGGTATTCATTACCAGATTATTAATAGGATCGTTAAGAGGAGTTGCAGCTAACCAAAATATAGGTAGTTTAAATCTTACCAAAACGTAATTAACAAAACTAAAATAATCTCCAATTGGTGGTGTACACATGTATAAAACTAATGCATCTTTTTTACCCATAACGGTAGATGTAGTATTTAAACTGAAAAAACTAGAAATATTTTGAATCTTATATTTTAAAGCCAAGGGTAAATTATCAAACTTGAATACTCCATAGGTTCCCGCAGGATTTCCAAAACTTTTATTGGTAAAGATAAAGTCTCCTTTTTGAATTTGAAAATTATTTTCCAAATGTACCAAGCTTTTTTCATAAATTTTTTCTCGTTGTAATAGTGATGAATCACAATTATATGAATTTCCAATACTAAAGAAAAAAGTTAAAAGAAACAAAAAATACATATTTTTGTTTCTAGTTAGTTTTGTGAAATAAAAATCATTTTTTTAATAAATGTATGAATATTTGAGAAATTTATTTTATGGTAAAGGTGATTATAAAAAAGAGCAAGTTTTAGGAATTGGTAGTTTTGGAAATGTATGGCTAGTTACCGATAAAAAAACTGGACAAAAATTTGCTCTAAAACAATCGAATTATGATTTGGGAGCTATTCTTTATCAAAATGATTTATTAGGCCAAGTAAATAAAAGATTACCTGGATCTGTAAAAAGAATTAAGCTAACAGAGCAAAATCAATTAATTATGGAATATTTAAATGGTTATGAAACCTTGAATAGTTTTATAAATACATGTAAAAATATCGATACGCTTCATGAAATTTTTTATAGAATATTGGATCAAATTGATGAATTACATAGATATGGAATAAGTCATAGAGATCTAAAGGCAAATAATATAATGATTCATCCAGAAACATTGGATATAAAAATTATAGATTTTGGACTTGGTTGTCTTGATAAACCAAGCCAACAAAAATTTTCTTGCAAAAATTATTACGGAACTACTCAAGAATTTTATCCCGATTACGAATCATTAAAATCATTTCAAGATTGGGCTAAAGCGGATAAAAAGGCTTTTTTATCTAGTATGAAATTTTACAAGAAATTTGACAAGAATATTGATAAAGAATTAAAGAAAATAAGTAAGAAAAAATAGATTAATTATTTTTCAAATGACGATGGGTTTGGAAATTTTTCATTTAAAATTTTATTCAACGTTTTATAATCTTGAATTCCTATATTGGCGTCTTTATCTCCATAGGCAATTGAATTTTGGATACATAAAAATTGTGCCTTGGATGTTTTAATATAGTCCATTTCAACTGATTTTAAATGATTAATCTCAATATAATCCATAGAAAAAATTTGCTCTTCTGCTCCATAAGCATATTTATTCCAATACTTTTTGATTAATGAATTTCTTGCAATATTGGTATTTTTTCGATTTCTACTTTTTTTTGTCAACTCATTTACTGATTCATCACTATCAATATAAATTTGATCTAAAAATCGATCTAATTTATTCATAAAGCTTTTTCGGTGGGGATTTGGAATATGTTGAGATTGAAATCTAGTTTCTTTTTTAAAATAGGTATTTAGTATTGAATTATTAAAATAAAGTAATTGATGAAAATTAAACATGTCTTCCTTTGTTTCTTTTCCATCATCATAGAATTTAACTGGAGGAGAGGGTTCTTTCACTTCATGACATTTTGATTCGACTGGAATACCCCACATATTAAAAAAATGTGTTTTTTGAACTGGATTTAGTATAATCATATCATCATTAAAATATACAAAATACTCTGATAATCCCGGGATTTTGTGTAAAAAAGATTCAATTGCCATACTATTAAATGTAGGTAAATATTGGGGAGGAATAATGGTGGAATGATTTACTAACGTAACTCGAGGATTGTCTGCTAACCATTTTGGACGTTGACCATCTCGAACTACGATATATATTTTGTGAAACCATGGAGCATACAAATCCAAACTTCGTAAAGAAAATAACAATTCATTATTGTCGTAGTAATTAGCTTTTAGATGTATACAGACTGTAAGATTTCCTTTACTATCTCTACAATTTACATCATCTTTCATGTAGGGAGCATTTTCTTCTTCCAAATCTTTTTTCAGGCTGTCATCAAATTCAACCCATGTATAGACAGCATCTATTTTTTTGGGATATTTAATACTAATGATAATAAAAAATATGAATGTAGTTAGCACAATAAACCCAATGAGCAAAAAAATTAAAATATTGTTCATTTATTGTTAGAAATTTTTTTGTTGTTTGGGAAATTAAATCAAAAAACTTGGAGGTCTTTCAAATATAGATGTACAATTTCCCATTCGTAAAATATTCTGTATTCAATCAATATTCTATTTTCTTGAAATGGATATAAATGGATATGTTCATTATTTTGTAATATTGTAGCTTGTTCTTCGCTTAAATCTGGTTTATGAATAGATTGAAAATAAGTTTTTTGTTTATCATTTAACAAATTGAAAAGCATTTCTATTACATTTTCTGGAAATAATAATTTAAAATCAGAGAAACGATGTCTTACAATAATGTAACTGTTATATTTTCGATTTCCAAAATGATAAAAAGACCATAAAAAAAGGAAAATATAATTTTCTAAAAATTCATAGGTTTCAGAGTGTTGCAATTTTATTATATTATAGTAAAGGTTTAAAGTCTCGATATAAATTTTTGTAAATTTTACTTTATAATAATTAGTTTTGGCTTGTTCTGATGTTATGTCTGCTAGTTCTTTAAATACTTTTATTGTTTCATTTATATGAATTCCCAATGTGAATTGAGGTGCAAAATAAAATTTTTGAAATTGTTCAATTGGATATTTAGCTAAAAATAAATGTCCTGGGTTTTTTGTTTTAGGTAGAAAAGCAAATTTATAAAATGGAAAGTTAGTATTTTGAATAGGAATACCATTATAATTGTTTTTTACGTATTCTAAAACCTTTTCATGAGCCTTTTCAAATTCAAGAGAAATAATAAGAAATAATTTCATAGATTCAGACATTTCATTAATTTCTTTATCAGAAAATAGAGCATTTTCTTTTAAATATTTATCAATTTCATATATTTCTTTATACAAATAATCAAATTCTGCACTTCTAAAAGCACTTTTAAAAGTATAGTTTTCGCTAGTATTTTTTAACCAAAATTCTTCGCCATTAGCAAGTTGAATTTTGTACTTGTCTGGAGCAAATTTATGACTTTCTAAAAAACTTGTAACAGAAGAGTAAAAAGTTTTTTGAATTGTTTGTAATTGACTAGAATTTTCATATAAAGCATCTATAAAATCACCTGATACTTGTAATAATGTTTCTCCATCTTCTTGTAAAAATGTTTTTGGTTTACTCGTCGGTGGATTATATATAGTTTTGGCTGTATTAATTAGGCAAAAACTCATATCTTGATATTCAAATTCATATCCAATAGATATTTTCATTTTTTATTAATAGAAAAATTAAAATTGATGGTACCAAATATTGTATAAATTGACATTTAAATGAAATGCCAATTTAGCTCTTGTACAATAAAGAAAGCAAGCTTTAATTTTTCAGGGGAAAAAATAGGTCGTTTTTGTTCGACTCATAAGGAACCTTATATGATCAATGTAAAGGATCCAACGTGTGAATACCCTGGATGTAAAATAATACCGATTTTTAATTTTACAGGCGAGAAAAATGGTCGTTTTTGTTCGACTCACAAAGAACCTGGGATGATCAATGTAAAGAGTCCAACGTGTGAAAACCCTGGATGTAAAATAATACCGATTTATAATTTTGCAGGCGAGAAAAATGGTCGTTTTTGTTCGACTCACAAAGAAGCTGGAATGATTGATGTAAAGAGCCCAACGTGTGAACATCCTGGATGTAAAACACAACCGAATTATAATTTTGTAGGCGAGAAAAAAGGTCGTTTTTGTTCAAGTCATAAGGAACCTGGGATGATCAATGTTGTGAGCCCAACGTGTGAACACCCTGGATGTAAAATAATACCGATTTTTAATTTTACAGGCGAGAAAAATGGTCGTTTTTGTTCAAGTCATAAGGAACCTGGGATGATCAATGTTGTGAGCCCAACGTGTGAACACCCTGGATGTAAAATAATACCGATTTTTAATTTTACAGGCGAGAAAAATGGTCGTTTTTGTTCGACTCACAAAGAAGCTGGGATGATTAATGTAAAGCATCTAACGTGTGAACACCCTGGATGTAATACACGACCGAATTATAATTTTACAGGCGAGAAAAATGGTCGTTTTTGTTCTACTCACAAAGAAGCTGGGATGATTAATGTAAAGCATCTAACGTGTGAACACCCTGGATGTAATACACGACCGAATTATAATTTTACAGGCGAGAAAAATGGTCGTTTTTGTTCTACTCACAAAGAACCTGATATGATCAATGTTGTTAGTCCAACGTGTGAAAACCCTGGATGTAAAATAATACCTATCTATAATGTTCCAGGCGATAAAAAAGGTCGTTTTTGTTCAACTCACAAAGAACCTGGGATGATCAATGTAAAGAGTCCAACGTGTGAAAACCCTGGATGTAAAATAATACCGATTTATAATTTTGCAGGCGAGAAAAATGGTCGTTTTTGTTCGACTCACAAAGAAGCTGGAATGATTGATGTAAAGAGCCCAACGTGTGAACATCCTGGATGTAAAACACAACCCAATTATAATAATCCAGGTGAGACAAAAGGTCGTTTTTGCACGAATCATAAGGAAGCTGGAATGATTGATGTAAAGAGCCCAACGTGTGAACATCCTGGATGTAAAACAAGACCGAATTATAATTTTGTAGGCGAGAAAAAAGGTCGTTTTTGTTCGACTCACAAAGAAGCTGGGATGATTAATGTAAAGGATCCAACGTGTGAACACCCTGTATGTAAAACACAACCGAATTATAATAATCCAGGCGAGAAAAATGGTCGTTTTTGCACGATTCACAAGGAACCTGGGATGATTGATGTAAAGCATCTAACGTGTGAACACCCTGGATGTAATACACGACCGAATTATAATAATCCAGGCGAGAAAAATGGTCGTTTTTGTAATGAACACAAGGAATCAGGGATGATTGATGTAAAGCATCTAACGTGTGAACACCCTGGATGTAATACACGACCGAATTATAATTTTACAGGCGAGAAAAATGGTCGTTTTTGTTCTACTCACAAAGAACCTGATATGATCAATGTTGTTAGTCTTAAATGTAAGTTTGAAGATTGTGAAAAAATACCTTACCGAACGAAATATGATGGATATTGTACTCATTGTTTTTCTAATTTATTTCCCAATGATCCTCGAACTGCAGAAATTAGAACCAAAACTCATGAAATAAAATGGGTAAATGCTCTCATACTTAGCTTTCCTGATCTTGACTGGGTTTGGGATCAACCAATTTACGTAGACTTTTCAGGAGGATGTTGTGCAACCAAACGAAGAATTGATTTACGTGTCTTGTTGGAAAATCAAGTTTTATATTGGTTGTGTATCGAGATTGATGAAAATCAGCATAAAAAATATGCTGATACTGATAATTATGAAATTTCTCGTTATAATGACTTGTTTGTAGATTTTTCAGGTCATTATATTTTTGTTCGTATTAATCCAGATCCTTATTGGGCAAATCAAGAAAGAGTGGATCCACCATTCGAGGAAAGATTAAATATTGTGTGTAACAAAATTCATTCCGTTTTGGAAAAAGGTCCAGTTGATCAAGATCTTATAGAAATACACCATTTATTTTATGATGAGCTATCTTAGAGGTTTTAAAATAAAAATTGATCTTGAAAGATATATTTAAGTATATTATAAAAATGTTGATCAATCTGTTAAAAATAGAATTCTTAATCAAACTTATAATTTTAATCGTGAATTTTTCCATGAAATAGAAAGATCTATATTGGATAATAAATTTATTATTGTTTATAGGCCAAAATTGGAATTCAAAACAAAATTTGTTACTCAAACTTGTCATTGGGGAAATTATAAAGATCATAAATCTTCTGCCTTTGAAACACAATTCCAAGCAATTATGTTTCTGCAATATTTCATTATCGAATTTGACTACAAAATAAGAAACACAATTGACCAATATTCTACAATTACAAACATTACTAAAGATCTAAATTTTAATGTCCCCATTCAACAATCTTTATTCCCTTATGTTCTTGACGAATTACGATTATCAATACAAAATATAAAATACAAAGTATTAGAAGAATTTAAAAAATCGATAGAGGACCAAAAAAGGATAGAAACTTTAGAATTAAAGTTAAAAGAAAGCCAGGACAAAAACAAAGAATTATTGGAAAATATTCAAAAATTAGTAGAAGATTCTCAAAATTAAATTGATTTTCGATAATTATTTCGAATTTCTTAAAATTATACAATTAATAATAACAATTATTGGAGCTATTATTGCACTCATAAAACACCAAAAGCTTGATTTTGCTACACTGGTTGGATACAATGCAAATGATATAATAAACAACAAAGTTAGTATTCCTATAACGAATATTTTTGAATAAAATGGTTTCATATAAATCATAATTAAAGTTAAACTTATAATTGCGCTTGCTGTATACCATGAGACGGGAAATGGCCAAATAAGCCTATTATTATTATTACGACAAGATCTATCTCTATTTGCCGGATACGTAACATTTTTAGATTTTACTGTTTTGTAAACAATTAAAATGGTCAAGAAAAATACAATTCCAATTATTAATGGAATATAATCTTTCAAATATAATTTTTTATTTTTAGAATAGGCATTAATAAGAATTCCTAACCCAATAGCAATATTATGACTGGCTAAAAAATATTTACCATAAGAGGTTCCTATTTTGTTGAGAGATTTATTATTTGTGTCTATACCTTTCCAAATTAGAGCCTCGGCAAGTTGCATCTGTGAATAAAATAAAATTAGCATTCCTAATATGTATTGACGAGTACAAAGTGCAAATATTGCGGCAACCATTCCTGACGAATAAGATATAATTGAAGTTTTGACATCATAACACATTATTTTATTATCTAGCTTTTTTTAATTCCTTTAAAATTGCTCATTTTCCGTTGAATGTTGTAAAGCAGTTGTGCTAGATTCTCCCAAGGCTCCAGTAATCGCATCAAAATATTGTACTCCTACTTCGGATTGATGTTTTACAGTGGTAAAACCTTGACACTGTACCTCAAACTCTTTTTGTTGTAGTTGACTATAGCTTAACATTCCATTTTCCAAATAACCTTTTGCCAATTCAAAAGATGCTAAATTACACGAATGAAAAGCGGCCAATGTGACAAATTGAAACTTGTATCCTAATTTCCCCAATTCAATTTGGAAATTTTTACATTCCTTTTCTGTCAAGTATTTTCTCCAATTAAAACTAGGGCTACAGTTATAAGCCAATTTTAAATGAGGATATTTTGGTAATACACTTTCAGCAAATTGTTTAGCGGTTTCTAAATTTGGAGTCGATGTTTCAAACCAAATTAAATCTACATACGGAGCGTAAGAAAGAGCTCTACCAATACACGCTTCAATTCCATTTTTAAATTTAAAAAAGCCTTCTACAGTTCGTTCTCTAATAATAAATGGTTGATCTTGTTCATCAATATCACTGGTAATAAGAGTTGCGGATTCAGCATCCGTTCGTGCAATTAAAACGGTATTGACATTGGCTACATCAGCGGCTAATCGAGCTGCACTCAGCATTTTGACCATTTGACGAGTTGGAATTAGCACTTTTCCTCCCAAATGTCCGCATTTTTTCTCACTAGATAATTGATCCTCAAAATGGACTCCAGCGGCTCCTGCTTCAATCATATGTAGCATTAATTCATAAGCATTCAAGACACCCCCAAAACCAGCTTCTGCGTCGGCAACTATAGGTAAGTAAAAGTCTTTTTTACCCGAATTTTCTAGAGTTTGTATTTGGTCCGCTCTGCGAAGCGCATTATTAATTGATTTTACTACATTGGGGACAGAATTTACAGGATATAAACTTTGATCGGGATAAACGTCTCCACTTGTATTATTGGAAGCAGCTACTTGCCATCCACTAACATAAATAGCTTCCATTCCTGCTTTTGCGTATTGAACCGCTTGTTGGCCGTTATAGGCTCCTAAAGTAGGGACAAAAGGATGGTCCTCTAAAAGTTTTCTTAATTGTTTAGCTCCTTTTTTGGCCAAGGTATATTCAATAATTAATGAACCTCTTAATTTTTCTACAATAGCGGAATCAAAAAGTCTTTCTGTCATTTAATTTTGTTGTTGTAATTTTTAAATAAAAAATGAAAAGACAAATTTTTAATATCATTATTAAAAATGATCAACGAATATCAGTCTCAATATAATATACCCCATGAAAGTAAGGCATGTGAATTAATTTTATGTGCATATTCAAACATTGATAAAAATTTGGAAATAAATCCAACAGTATTAGAACTTTGTAAACTTCCTGATTCCATCAATGTATCGCAAATTACTGAACTACTAAATGATTACATGAAATCTCGAGTTTCTTTTTACCGCGAAACAAATAGACCTCCTTTTATTGAGGATGATTTTAGTGAATATTTTACAGCTAAAAGTTCAAATGGTTGCTTAATAGGTGGTGGAAATTGCGCAATGGATGTAAAAACTAGTTTTAATGAAGGTATAGATGTAGCGTGTGTGATTATGAAAAATAAATGTTCTAATGAAAAGTCATTAATGCAAAACTTTAATTCTTCTGGAGTTGATTTGGATACTTTATTCAAGGATCAAAAAGATATAGAAGCAGTAAATTTATTCATGATTCGGTATTTTAATAAAATTCAATGTATTAAAAATGAAAAAAACTTAGCTGATTGTTATCTTTTAATTTTTGTAACACGTGATAAAGATATTTTTCTTATTTGCTTAAAAATAAATTTAGAAAACATACATCAAGTAGTATCAGGAGGATTTGTAAAAAATAAACAAGCCTCTAAAAATATTATAATAAAAAATTTTATAAATCCTGATTATGGAAAAGTAACTCTTTATAAATCCAAAAAACGTTTGGAACTTCGTCTTTTATCCAACATTCTAAAAAGTGAACATGCAGTAAAGGTTTATTCAATGACTTGACTCTTGTTCAACAAAGAAATAATTCTATTTGCAATAAGCTGAACAACTGGAACAGATACGGCATTTCCAACTAGTTTATAAAGGTTTGAATCACTTAGTTCTGGTAATTTATAAGATGATGGAAATCCTTGAAAGTTGAAACATTCTCTAGGTGTAAGTTTGCGAATTCCTTTATCATCAAGTATTATTGGAACATTATGTCCTCCTGTTCCCATATTTGCTGTCAAGGTAGGACATTCGCTACTTTTATTTTCTCTTACATATACCCTTCTATATTGATAGATTGTATCTTTTTTAACTACATTATTTTTTACTAGCTCCCATGTGCTTGATTTATCAGTATAATAATATTTTGAAAGGACATCTTTTTCAAGAAATTCAGATATTTTTTTCTTTTGAATTTTTGGAAATTCCAAATTAAATTTATCAAATATTTCTTTACATTTAATTCCAACAATATAAATACGTTCTCTATGATGGGGAATTCCTGTAATGTCAGCTGTATTTAAAACCTTGTAACAAAGATAATAACCTCTTTCTTCAAGATTAGTTTTTATAATGTTGAAAGTTTTATGATCATCGTGAGATACAAGATTTTTTACGTTTTCTAATATAACGCATTTTGGATCATGAAAATCAATTATAGATAAAATTTTCCAAAATACATTGGAACGTTCGTCCTTGAAACCCTCTTGAAAACCTGCAATACTAAAAGGCTGACAGGGAAATCCTCCTGTTAATATATCATGTGCAGGAATATCTTCATTTTTAATTTCATTCAAATTTTGAAGAGTAAGTTTATGATTAAAGTTTGCATCATAAATTTTCTTGGAATGATTCTCCATATCATTTGCAAATACAATATTTACTTTATTTTGAAAAGCTAATGTAAATGCTCCAGTTCCTGCAAACAAGTCAATCATTGTTAATTTATCTGTGACTACGATAGGCCGTTCCGTTTCAATAACTGTAATTTCTCTTTTACAAGGACGTTTACATTTCTTGTGTTTTTCAAGAGAACTTTTTTGAGAAAATATTTTCAAACATACATCACAACTATATTCAACCATTTGTTATTGCTATATTTGATTTTTAAATAATTCATTTTTTAATTTTCATTTTTTTTTTACTCATCAAAGTTTCTAAAAGTCTAATGTGTTTTTGGTTGTAGATTTTACATTCTTTACTTTTTTTTGAATTCTTTTTATCCATCCTGCGTGTATCAATTTTAAAGTCCATGATTTTTTCTAAAATAATGTTAAAGGCTCTTGTAAGTGAAAAAGTTGTGAGAAAGTTGTAAAAATATTTTTTTTTCACTTTTTCTAAAAATTGAAAATGATTTCTTTTTCAATTATAATTTATAAAAAAATGAACAATAGTCTTAAAGTTTGTTTTAATCAACTTCGAGAATATAATAAAGACCCCGTAGATAACGTAATACTTGAACAAGATCCTGAAGATGCAACCAAGGTTAATTTTACAATTATTGGTCCTAATGACACTCCGTGGGTTGAATATCTTATGTTTGGTCATGTAACAATTCCTAATAACTATCCATTTGTTCCTCCTGTTGTTAAATTTACCACAAAGACTTTTCATCCTAATATTTACTCGGATGGTAGTGTGTGTTTATCGATTTTAAATAGCACTCAAGATGAAACGGGATATTTTCAGCAATCAGAACTATGGAGTCCTGTTCTTAATTTACGAATTATTTTTCTTTGTATCATGAACTTGTTTCATGAACCCAATTTGGAATCTCCAGCTGATTTGGATGCTTGTATTTTGTACAGAAATGATCAAAAAAAGCTACGTCAAATGTTGAGAAGTATGGAATCTTAAATTTTACTATTTATTAAATTTTTCATAATTTCATTTTGTTGAAAATTGACACATTGATTTTGGATTGGTAAATGATCCGTATGAATAGTTGAATCTTTTATTTCTACTGAAAAGAAATTGTATTTGAAAATCATTGTTTTACAATTTTTAAACAAGAAAATATCAGCCAATGTTATATTTCGATTAAAGTAAGTAAATTTGTTTTCTTTTTTATTATACGAAATTTGTTGTAGTATCTTTTTGATACCTTGTTTATTTATAATATAAGCAACTGCTCCGGAAATATGCCATCCCTTGGCAAACTCTTCATTCCAATCCGTATACATGTACGGTAATGGAATCAATAAATTTTTATAAATCATTAAAATATCAAAAGTCGGGGAATTCAAAATTATATCTTTCAAGGAAATTTTAAAAAATTCCAAGTTTTTAAAAGAAATATCGTCTTCTACAATTAAAAAATTTTGTCCTTCTAAAGATTCACAAAAAGAAATTGCTTTAATGTGAGACAAAAGACAAGCAAATTCATACTCTGTAATGTTTAATTTTAAATTTTCCTTCATTTTATTCATTAATGATTTATTTTTGCCATCGACTGCTTGAATTCTAGTTTTAGGTATTGAAATAGGATGTAGTTTTTTCAACATTTCTCCTCGACGAAACTCTGATCGATCTAAATTAATCCAAACAATATGATCAATATAATTCACTTTTTGAAAATGGTCTATTTTTTTATAGATTTTTTTGTAACAAAATACAATCAAACTTAAAATAAAAAACAGAAAAAATATTAAAAATAACTGATAATACATTTATTAATCAAAATAAAATTTAAAAAAGATTTTCCATCTTGCTCGGGAGATGGCGGAAAGGAACATCATAAAAGTCCTTGAGGCTGTCATGAGTGCGATCGTCCCTCCTCGCCAAAAGACTGATAGCCATCCCCTTACGTCCAAAGCGTCCAGCCCGTCCGACTCGATGGATGAAAGAAGCGTGATCGCTAGGGTAGTCGTAGTTGATGACAAGCGAGACATGCTGAACGTCGATTCCACGAGCAAGAGCGTCAGTGGTTACAAGGACTCCGCTCCTACCATCCTTGAAAGAGGAGAGAGCTTTGTCTTTTTCAACGGGAGAAAGATCAGAGTGGACATCAACGGCCGAGAACCGACGATCTTTCAAGGTTTGGGTGACACGCTGGACCGTCTCTTTCTTGTTACAAAAGATAATGATGACCTCGCTGTTGAGAGTCTCGCAGAGGTCCGTGGTGGTGTCCATCTTATCATTTTCGTCTAGCTCCACATAGTACTGCTTGATACCCCTTAGGACGACGTCCTTGCGACGAAGTAGGAGTTCAGCGGGGTCGTTCATGAATTCCTTGGCCGTTTCGATGATCTTGGAGGTCATTGTAGCGCTGTAGACTCCAAACTGAGTTCCTTGAGGGACCTCTGTAAGAATTTTCTCCATCGTGTCTAGGAAGCCCCTCTCGTTGAGAATCTTGTCGGCCTCGTCGAGGATAAAGATCTTGATCGAGTCGAGGTTCAAGACCTTGGTCCTCACAAGTTGTTCAATACGACCTGGGGTACCAACGACTAGATGAGCTCCTTTCTTGAGGTCCTCCTTGTCCATGCCTGGGTGACGCCCTCCAACGAAACAAGCCGTCTTGAAACCATCCATAAACTGACCCAAAGCCTTGGCCTCAGCGGTGGTTTGAAGGGCCAATTCATGCGAGTCGGCAATGATCACGGCTTGGACGTGGGGTTTGGAAGGATCAATCTTGGAGAGACATCCAAGGAGAAAAGAACAAGTCTTGCCAGTTCCCGACTGAGCTTGGGCGATCACGTCGCGTCCTTCAAGGAGAATAGGAGTCGCAGACTCTTGGATTTCAGTAGGCTTTTCATAACCCTTGGAGGCAAGCCCACGCATAAGGGCGTCAGAGAGGTTCATGCTGGAAAAGTTGTTAATGGTTTGGCTCATGATTTTGGGTTCCTGTTGGTTTTGTTTAAATCTGGATTTGATTCAAAGGTTTGGTTAATTTCTTGTTTTGTCTTGAAGTTGAAAGTTACTTTTTGGACAGAAAAAATAAAAAAAAATCATTTTTTGGTCTAAAAATTTGCACGGTAAAAATCAAACAATGAAAACTCCTTTATCACGCTTATTATTAAAGTCTATTAATAAACACTATTCAAGACCATGTTTAAATCATATTACCTATAGTAATCTTTTTGAAAATATTCAGCATTATACCAAAATTCTTAAAACCTCTCAATTTCAACCTTTTGATCGAGTCGTTATTCAGTCCAATACTAAATCCATAGATCAAGTTGGGTTAATGATCGCTACATGGGAAGCTAGAGGAGTTGTTGTCTGTGTGCCTCAAAACTTTCAAGAATCTATTTTAACCAAAGTCAAACCCAAATTAATTATGAAAGATAATCAAATTTCCTTTAAAGAATCAAGGACTTTTTCTAACAAACCGATTGACGAAAAGGATCCAGCACTTATTTTATTCACTTCTGGATCGACTGCTGAACCAAAAGGTGTAGTGTTGAGTCATCAAAACATCGTTTCTAATATAGAATCTATACAAAAACTAAATCAAGATTATATTTCACATAAAGATCGTTCCTTTTCGATATTACCATGGTTTCATTGTTATGGATTAGTTTGTGAATTATTATTTTTGTTAAGCAAAGGAGCAAATGTTCGTTTACCAACCAATATCAAAAATCCAATTCCAGAAATAAAATTTCATAGACCAACCCTTTTATTTACAGTTCCTAAAATGTTGGAAAAAATATACAAATCTCGATGGAATAAACCTTATTTATCTCCATTGTTAAAGTTTTATCTTTTTGGAGATCGAATAAAAATGATTAGTGTTGGAGGTTCCTATTGTCCCCAATTATATATAGAACATTTTAAAGAAAGATTTGGCGTTCCTATCTATCAAGGATTTGGTATGACAGAAACAAGTCCCATGATTAGTTTAAATTCTCCCTCTCATAATCTAATTGGCTCTGTAGGACAACCATTACAAAATGTAGAAATTAAAATTGACTCTCAGGGACAAGTTTTAGTGCGTTCTCCATCCGTTATGCTGGGATATTTGGATTATATTGATGAAAATAATATAATACATACCAAGCATATTTTAGAAAATCAATGGCTACCTACAGGTGATAAGGGATTTCTAAAAGATGATTATCTTTTTATTAATGGACGTATTAAAAATGAATACAAACTTTCGAATGGAAAATACATTAATCCTCTTCATTTAGAATCGCTAATTTTGAAATCACCATTGATCGATCAAGCAATAGTGTTTCCCAGCATTTGTAACAATCATAATATTTGTATTGTTTATACAGACTCAACACAAACAGATATTTCTAAAGAAATTTTAAAATACCTCGACACGGTGGAAAAATACGAAATTCCCAAAGAATATTATTTTTTTAAAGACCCATGTAGTATTGAAAATGGACTCTTGAGCTTAAAATTGGAACCAAAACGACAAGAAATAATAAAGCAATGGAAAAATTTAATTTTTGTAAATAAAAAGCACAATGAATCATCTTAAACTTTTCATTTCCTACATTTTTTCTTTTTGTTTATGTAGTCTGTTGGTAATTTATGCCTTGCGTCTTCCTTGCTTTGTTACTCAAAATACAGAATTAGTACAAGAATACTATTATAAAAATGCATTTACCTATTTATCGTTAGATTTTGTATTAATTGCTGTTTATCTACTAATTGCCTCCTTTTTTATTTGGCTTTTGAAAACAGAATCTCATGCTACTCAAATAGTTATCGTCACTTTGGTTACTTTAATAATTTCTGGCTCTTTTTGTTTGTATTTTTATTATAAACCTCAATCACGAAATTTCTTTTCTAGATGGTTTCATGCAGTGTCATGGAAAGGAGTATTGTACGATATCTTACTTTTAATCATTGTTTATATTGTCATGATGCAATTTTATACAAAGTTAACTAATTAAGATAAAAATGAGTTGGATTCGGTTGTAGAGTATTTATAATGGATAATTTTGTGTTATCAAAAGATTGCCAATCTTCTAAAAAAATACCATTTGTTTCATCATTATTAATTTCCCATAAAAAAACATTATTCATTTGTTTTTGATTTAAATAATTGATCAAAAAATTGGCCCAAATAGTGGATCGGCTTTTAGATTTTGTAACCATGATGGATTGGTTTACAAATCCAAAATTAGAGTTCCATTCTAAAAACAAAGTATCTACTGATGTTTTTTGTGTAAACGTTTTAGGAAATTGAGAATCTTGAACATGGGGAGTAAATATTATTCTATTTTCATAAGATTTTCCTGTAAAATTAAATGTATTGTTTTGATAATTTTGACCATAATTAATTCCTTGAATAAAAAATAACCAAGAATTTTCTGGATATCGGTCTTGAATTGTATCTAAAAACTCTAGACAAAAATTAGACCAACTAAAATTACTATCCATTCTGTAATTCGCTTTTCCGTAGGGTTCATTAAATATATCTATACCGAAAAGATTTTTTTGATTTCTATATCGATCTAAAATATTAAACCAAGAGTCATAAAAAACAGTTGAATTGTATTCAGGTTCATTAAACCAAACATCGGTTAAAAAATCTTTATGTAAACGATTTAATTGAAAAACAACTAATAAATTTTTTCGTAATGTTTTTTCAAAAAATAAATCCAAAATTTGTAAACTCGTTTTATTGATACATTCAAAATCATTAGAAATTACGCTATGAAATGGGCTTGCAAATCGATGGTAATAGGACCATTCGGCCGAAAAAGGAACGAGTAGAGTATTAAAGTTTTGTAATCTTAATTGATCCATAAAAAATTCTAAAGAATGTTTCCATAAACCAGAAAAGGAAATGGTATCGGAATTTAACCCATTCCATGTAATTCCTTTTATATTGACGTCATTCCCATTTAAATAAATTTTATTTTGATGGGTAGTCCATTGGTTTTGTGAAAAAGTTTTTCTCAAGTTGTATCCAAAAAAAACTCGAGGTATCAAGAAAAATAAAAAAATACGATAAATCATTTTTATTAAAATAAAATTAAATGTTAAGTAATTTTATTTTGATACCATGTTGTATTACTTTATTACTTTCTTGGATATGTATAGAATTATTTTATTACAAAAGACCGCTAAAAGAAATACATACGTTGAGTCGTCATACAATTATGCATCAACACACGGGTTGGTATCATTTGTTTTTAAACTTGCTATGGTTTTTAATCACTATTAGTTTATTTTTAAAGTTTCATAATTCTTTTTTAGGATTATTCATTATAATACTAAATTTGATTTTACTATTTGATTTATGGTTTGGTTATAATATTCATCAAAATCTAAATGATCAGTTTACCAAAAATTATCATAATACATTTTTGGGTGGCTTTCTTGTATTATTATTTATTTATATGATAAGTTTGGGAGTAAATATTTTAACACTGAGTTGTTTCATGTTACTAACTTGTCTATTATTATATTTTGGAAATAAAACAGAATTTCTTGATAAAAGCCCGGAATACTCTGGAATGCTGGAATTTGGTTTATTTGTATTTTTGATTATTTTTTTCATCCTGTATTCTAATTATAATAAAAATAGTCTTGGTCCTAAAGTTTCATCTAAAATATTAACCAAAGTAAAATAATCCTTTATATTTTTTTCCTTTTCATACAAATCAATAAAAAACCGACGATTATTTTTAAATAAACGTTCTAATCTTTTTTCAGGAATATGTTCAATACATTTAAAATCTATTTCAATGGCTCGTAAAAAGTAAATGTCTCTTGTAAAATAAAAATCGTTTAAAAGATTTATTGTTTTTTTAGAGTTTATTTTCAAAAAACTTTCCAATAGACATTCATAGGATAATACACTTTTATAAAAAGAATAAATGTAATTATCATTATACATTGTAATTTGACTCATCATTGTCTGTATTGTATTTAAATGTTGAGTATCATCAATCAAATTCCAAGTTCTTGTGGATGAAAATAAACAACGACTATTCCAAACTTGTGATAATGTAAATTCTGGATTGTTTTTTACAAATTCTACAATCGTAAAAGTGTTTGGATTTCTAAAAAGATTTAATTGACAAATGTCAATCATTGGTATAATTCGTTTGGATTTAAAATTACAAAAATTTTTAAAACTATAAAAATTTTGGATTCCAGTTTTTAAAAATACCGCTCTAAAAGGTAATCGTTCAATACAATTTTCTAACAAAGCTAAATAAGTTTTTAAAGGTATCGAGTAACAAGTTTTTTTAATATAATACAAGTTTATAGTTAAAGTCAAATTTACAGACATGTATTTATATTCTTTTTTTTTATAACGAGCCAAAGGTTCATGGGCATGTTTTAATCTTTCTATATATTCCCCACATTTTTTACAATATTTTCTACTGAGATGAGCTATAATCACAAAAGAACGATTAAACCTTGGTAACCGTGGATGAAAAGACATTATTTTTATTTGTAAATGGAAAGGTAATTTGAATAGCGTGCTTAAAAACATTTTATAGATATCTAAAATTTAATAGCTTGTTCATTTTTTTGTGAATAAAAATAAAAAATATATAGTAATAGTACTGTAATTTTTAAGGATGCAAAAACAAATACTGCGTTGTCTTTCAATTGATGAATTACTGCACCAAAGATATGTTTTTCCTAAAGAAATTGATATAGTAGTTAGTGCAGGAGGTTTTTATGGTTTTTTTGTAATTGGGACGGATAAAATTATAAAAAGATTGGAAAAAGAGGGGAAATTATCAGTAAAACGCTATGCGGGCTCTAGTGTGGGATCTATATGCGCTTTATTAATGGCCAGTGGAGTTTCAGGAAATCAAATTATAGAAATTTATAATAATTTGAATCATAACCGAAATTTTTTCAAATATTTGAAAAAAGAAATATTACAACTCTTACCAAAAGACGCTTATATTAAGTGTAGTGGAAAAGTGTTTATTGCATGCACAGAAATTACTTGGTATGGTTTTAAAAAAACTATAATTTCAGAATTTTATAGTAATGAAGATTTGGCTGATGCGGCTATGGCCTCTTCCAACATGCCTTTTTTAATCAGTCCATTTTTGTTTTACAAATTTAGAGGTAAATATTTTATTGATGGTTGTTTTTCTGCCCCACTTCCTATTTTTGAAGATTTTATACACCGGCAATTATTAATTAAACTTTACAAAATAAAATATTATACTCCTTATTCATATTGCCCCATAGATCCTTCTATTGAAGGTTTAGTTGTAAAAGGAGCTGTGGAAACAGACAAGTTTTTATCAAACTCAGATCCAACCATTAAAACGCTATGTTGGTTTAATGAACAAAAATATAAAAATCGCTATCGTCGTTATCTTTTGCGCACATTAGGCGTTACTGGAATTTTATTATTTTTACTAAAATCAAAGAGAATTAATATTAACTTTAAAAACTCTATTAATTTTATTAATTAATTGTCCATCATATTGTCCTTTACCGTTTTCCAAATTTTTAATAACTTGTAAATTCACGTTTAAACGTTTTGCAAATTCTTCTTGACTTAATTTTTGATTTAATCGTGTTTTTTGTACATTTTGTTGGCAATGTCGAGGCCATGTTTTAGGTTTTGAAATTGTTTCTGGATCCAATAGATCTCTAGATCTTTGATCGGTTTGTGATTTGGAAACAATAGTTTTTAGTCCCAATGGCTGAGTTGATTTTTTTTCCCATTTTATTTCTGTCCAATCCTGATGTGACATTTTTAATTATTGAATATTAAAAATAACAATTCTCAATTTTTCGTGTTTTTCAAAAAATCCAAAAACAAAATCATTCTTATTTAAATATTTATTAATATTTATTATAAATGGAAATTATCAATAAATTAAGAGTATATAATATTTTTCATAATAAAGTCTTTGACGAATTAATTGAAACAAATGATGAGAGGTTAACAATGTATGGTGTAAATGAAAATATAGAAAAAGAATTTACTGAAAATACCCAAAAATACAATGTAATGTTTGAATACGACCTTGCTATTTATGAACCTATTTGGCAAAAAAAGGGTTATGCTCAAACATCATGTCTACTACATTTATTTAAGAATAAATTATACGAGGATTTAGATTATATTGGATTTTTACAGTATGACATGAAAATAAATGAAAATTTTTTTACAGATTTAGATTTAAACATCAACAAAGCCAAATCTCAAAATAAATTATTTATAGGCTATTCAAGCAGAATTTGTATTGATTATATTTTACAATGGGATAGTACTTTAGCTGACGATACTCCATTATCTGCGTTATCTCATTATAATAAATTTTTCAATGCTAATTATACATTAAAAGATATTCAAAAAAATTTTTATGCAAATTTTGGTATCATAATGCTTCATACGTTTGTAATTCCTAAAGAAATGTTTCATAAAATGATGACATGGTTATCAGTTTATATGGAAGATATTAAAGATAATTTTCCTAGTAAACATAGACCTTGTGATTATTTAGAACGGTGTCATGGACTTTTTATTGCATTGGAAAATCTTTCTAATGATAATATGATATATGAAAATATTGGAGTTTCTCATGAACAAAATTTTAAAAACCTAGTAAAAGGTAATGGGTATCCTCATTGTGCAGGAGGAGGAGAATATGAATATAAAATTAAATATGGGACTCCAGAAAATAATATTGATGTAACCGATATAGTTCAAAAAAAATGTTTATTTTACAGTATTCCTGTTGATAAAAATGAATTATTTGGAGATCCAGCTTATTTACAGGAAAAATTTCTTTTTATCAGTGATGGAATGAATGGAAAATATGTATTTAATGAAAACCAGGCAATTAATATTGATCTAAATTTAAATACTGTTAAAGCTATTATACCAAGCAATTTAGATTATATAGCAATGAAATATAATAATTTTGTAATCAATTCTAGTGATATTAATCAACATTTACGAACACTATTTAAATATGCAATGGAATGTGAAACAATTTTTGAAACAGGAGTTCGTGGTGTTATTAGTTCATGGGCTTTTGTTTATGGTTTGTTAAACAATAATAAACCAGTTAAAAAACTATTAATGAATGACATTGATGAATGTAATGTTGATGAGATACTCCAGGCTACAAAGAATTTAAAAATAAATGTTGACTATATTTGGAAAAATAACTTGGAATTAGATTTAGAAGAAACTTTTGACTTGACATTTATTGATACATGGCATGTTTATGGACAATTAAAAAGAGAATTGGATAAGTTTAGTAAAATTACTAAAAAATACATAATATTACATGATACTACAGTGGATGAATGGCAAGGAGAATCCCTTAGAAGAAATATGAATGTTCAAGAGCAATCCAAATTAACAGGATTTCCAGAGGAGGAAATTAAATTAGGATTATGGCCAGCTATTGAAGAATTTTTAAATGCTAATACAAATTGGCAAATTCATGAAAGATTTAAAAATAATAATGGACTAACTATTTTAAAGTATTTAGGATGATTTTTGTTTCAAAAAATCTAAAAACACTCTATCTAAATTTTGAACTCGATTTCCTAACTTATATCTTGATGTATTTTGTAAATAATCCACATCGATAATTTCATTTCCTCTAAATGTTTTTGGATTTTCGTTAAAAACAATGTTTTCCACCATATCAGCTATTATTTTTGGACTCATACAACTTTCTTTCTCTGTTACATTTCTGTGAGAAATCGCATCAGTATAAATTGGAAAATTTGTCCAGAAAGAATTCACACTTATATCTGTGTCTTTTAAACTGTAAGCTAAAGAATGCATAAAAGTTGTTTGAGCCAATTTGGTTTGCATATATGGACCGATTAATTTTACTTTATCATCAATTTTAAAAGGAGGACTAAAAAATAAAATTTGACCTTTATTTCTTAGTCTCATGGAAGTTATAATGTCTTTTGAAATTAACATGGGTCCTAATGTATTGACTCTAAACATTTGTTCCCATCGTTTTGAAGAAATATTTTGCCAATTTTGTAGACTCAACATTCCTGCGTTATGGACTACAACGTCTATAGTTTGTTTATTTATTCTATTTCTAAAATTTTCTATGCTTTGAGGATTACACAAATCTAATTCTAAAGCAGAAACGTTATTAAGCCCTACTTTACTTTTGGCATCGATTACATTTTGTAATTTTGTCCCAGTGATGATAACATTAAAAGAATTTCTTGAAAACATTTGAGCAATAGCTAGTCCAATACCTCGACTAGATCCAGTAACAAGAGCAGTTGGCATTTTTTCATTTTTAGATTTTTTCATAAACTTTATCAATTTTTATATATCAGTTCTGGATGAACACCTTGAATATTTTGTGGATTCAAAACTTTACATTGTTCCAAAAAACTTGAAATTGCCAATCCTGATTTTGAAATGTATTCAGGATCGATAGAATGATCTTTTGCCCAATGAGGACGCCCTGCTTTGGATTTTAAATAATTCTCAAAAGGTGTATAATATCGATACCAATTGTTTTCATGAGGGAGAGGATCTTTCATTCCCTTGGCTACTAAAGCAAGTTCAAATCCTGCACATAACTCCCATCCATAACAAGGATGTAAGTAAATGTCATCACCTCGCATGTATCTTACATGCAACCATAAATCTAAATCAGGTTTTTTATTATTCAATTCATTTTCTTGTGCAATTTTTTGAAAAATATCCAAAATGGTCAAAATAGTTTCTGATTCCTCTTTGTCCGACATATTTACAAACCATTCGCCATTCCATAAAGGTTGAGCTTCCATATCAATTGCATGAGTATACGCTTTATAACTTTTATCCGTACAATTATCCCATCTCATTATTAAAGGCAAACCGTCTTTACCATAATTTTTCTCCAGTTCATCTTCCCATTGGTCTTGTGCTGTTCGACAAGGTCTTGCCTCGTCAATAAATTCTTGGTGTGTAGCGTTTTCCCAATACATTGGCCACGCTGAACTACTATGCGGATGAATGTAATAATGAAAACGGTCATACGTTGACTTTAGCCTTGTCAGGTCTCTTGACAAAAAAAGAGCAATGTTAGGTTCAATCCATCGTCGGCGACGAAGGAAAAATTGAGGCTCTACTGGAAGTATGGCACGCGTGATTACCCCACAAACACCTAATCCAAGGCGCGTGGCAGACATTATTTTCTTATTTTGTTTATTATTTTTTAAAACGTGTTGACGACCATAAGTATCATATATCGTTAGGCTATCCACCACTGAAGATATAGAACTACTTGACATTTGAGAGCCATGAAATCCTACACTTATTGCTCCTCCTACCGTTAATCCTTGGATACCTCCCGACTGCCATGATAAACTTAGACCTATTTCATCTAATTTTTGATGAAGCTCTACAAAGCTAGTTCCCGTCATAACTTCTATGTCTGTCACTTGATAGGGATTAAAAGTATTAGAAACAAGACAGTAATTTTTATTTAAAAATTGAGTTATACCTGATAACTTGTGTAAGGCAACTGTTATTCCTAAATTCCCTAAAGTATTTTTTGGAGGAATATAAAGTCCAGCCCAACTATGACCAAAACCAATAATTTTGAAATGAGTTTTATTGGAGTATTTTAAAAATTTTGACAACTCGTCCTCATTATTGGGTGCAAAAAGTCCTAAAGGTTCCCAAGTTCTTGTTCCCGCCCAGTTGGAACAACGTGAAAATGTTTCATTCCAAGATACATAACAAAGTTGACGTTGTTGACGTGCAGAATCATGTTTTTCTGGAGGTAAAGGTACAGAGATATTTAATTGTTGAGACCTATTCAGTAATAGCAATAGTGTAAAGATTGAAATAAAAACTCGAATCATTTAGTTTTTTGGAAATAAAAAATAATTGGATCAATAATTATAAATCCAGAAAAAAATTACATTTTAATCAATAAAATGCCATTTCAACTTTATATACTTGGTAATAAATTTATGAAACCATTATATTTTACGGATACTCTAAATCTTGTGGAAAAGAAACCTATGTTAGATCAATATCAATTTGTTGTTCAATATAAATTTACAGATAATTCTTTTATTTTTGTAAATCCATATACCGGAAATCTTTTATGTGATTTACCAGATAAATCCAGAAAAATTTTGGATGATACCACTTTTTTCAATAATTCAATAACATTATCATTTAAATTTTTACCTGTAGAACTTGACAATTTTAGAATTATATGGAGTAATTTAGCTTTAAAACATTTATTTACATTACAACCTAGTATGTTTTCTAAAATGAATTACATTTTTACAAATGACAAATTTAATCACCATTCTGTAAAATACACAACAGAGGAAAGAAAACAAATTTTGGAAACTGAAAAAAAAAAGTTGGATACCATGGATAAAAAAACAAAAAAATGTATAATAACGATTGGAGCCTTGGATAAAAATTTATTATTTTCTAATTATAAGGAATCTCTTGTTAAAATTAAAGATTATCTTTATTATGAAATTAATAATTCACAATACTTGGAAAAATTTACACATATTCAATATTTAAATAATATTGGATTCTTGTATTATACAAATATTGATACAATTTATATCAACTCTTTCAAAGAAATTGATATTTCCATAAATAATATTGGTAATCTTTTATTTGATTATTGTATTGAAAATGGTTATAATTTTATAATTCATGACCCAGAATATTCTAATTTCGGCTACTATGAAAAGAATTTTTATTTTGTTTGGACTAGTTTTGATGATTATAAGAAATTTATCCAAAATCAAATTAATTCCTTGAGTTCAATTTACATAGAAACTGATATTGAAAAAAATTATATTTATTATTTATGGCAAATTGCATCAAAAAATATTTTGGAAAAAGAAAAATGTGAATTTTCTTTATTTTACAATCATCCTAATGTTATAAATCCTATTAGTAAATTGAGTTTTTTGAATGAAAAAGAAAATATTTTACCAGAATTTTTGGATATCATCTTGAACAAATTGGCGATTGGAGATGATTTGTCAACAATTTTCAATACTGATATTTTAGATTATTCAATTTAAAAAGATTTGGGAGTTTGTAAAATGAATACCGGAAATTTATGGAATAAGCATGAGGAATTACAATTAATGGATGAAATTTCAGATAAAAAAAGTCTAGAAGAAATAGCCAAATCTCATGGAAGGACGTCTAAAGCAATAGAAATGAGAATAGAATCATTAATACGAAAACAATATCAAAACAAGTATACAATAAATGCGTTAATGACTTTATATAATAAGAGTGAACAAGAAATAAAAAAAATCATTCAAGAAACACCCCAAAAAAAAGAATTTAAAAAACCTGTAGAGCAAGAAGATCGTATACAAAAGCTGGAAGAACGCTTAGAAAGAATTGAAAAATATTTGATTAAAATTTATAAAAAAATATGTTGAAAAAATTTTATATTTTCTTTCAATAGAATAATGATACTTTATAATAATACTTGTTATGGTATTCCTCTTAATTTTATAATGAAACCATTGAATTGCAATTTAGTAAATTGCAATTGCTATTCTCAAAACTGTTTCAAGATTTCCTTGACAATTACTGGATTAAATACATACACTTTTACCATCATCGATCAAGCCGATTCTCAAATAACACAAGGCACGGCGGTTTTAATTGGAAATATTTTAGAACTTACTTTTCCTAATGGTTGTAATGCCAATATTGTATTTGAAAATTATAATATTGAAAGAATTGGTTACATAAGAGTTTGTGGTCTTTACATCTTTAATGGTATATATCAAATAGTTCCTAGTATATGTTGTTGAGAATCAGGTGCTATAGGAATGGGTAAAGGAATTAGTGGAAAATTTTTACAATATCCAAAGTTGCCCAATACTTTTTGACAAAACATGTGACGAGGACAATCTAATTGACTTTGACAAGCACTATATTCATTTCTTTTTTTAGGAAATATAAAAAATAAAAAGGTCAGTCCCAATAATCTCATTTAATTGCCTTTTATAATTTGAAATTTTAAAAAAGTAAAAATAAAAATTGATCAATATTTAAATATTTAACATCTTTTCAAAAAAACAACTATCAAAGATAGAAATGAGCCAAAACCAACTTTCTGACTATAACTTTAACACTCAAAACATGGTATTTTCCAAGCCTGAAATTGGAAATATCCCTGGACAAAAGATTAATTTCAAAAGACTTCGCATTGCTTGTAAGAACGCTGACAATAGTATTGGAGATCTTATTTTCTCTACACCTGAAAAAATTCACACCTTTGGACTTCAGGAGTCTAGAGATCTAGCTACAAACAAACTTAATGGTTATGTGCTTCCTCTTTGCCTTTGGGGAAGAAATGGTCCTACCGAGAATGAAAAGAAATTTACGGATATTTTTACTCAAGTGACGGAGCACTGTAAGGAGTATCTCCTTGCCAATAAGGAGGAGATTGAGAAATACGATTTAGATGCCTCGGATCTAAAGAAATTCAATCCTCTTTTTTGGAAAATGGACAAGGGTAAGCCTGTAGAGGGTAAGGGTCCTATGCTTTACACCAAGGTTCTTCTCAACAAGAAATCCAACAAGATCAACACCATCTTTGTTGATGAGGAGACAAACAAGGAGATTGATCCTTTTTCAATTCTCAACAAGCCTTGTAATGTAACTGCTGCCATCAAGTTTGAGAGTATTTTTATTGGAAACAAGATTTCTCTTCAGGTCAAGCTTTACGAGGTTGTTGTTCGTAAGATTGATAATAGTATCCGTGGGCTTCTTCGCCCCAATGCCTTTAAGATTACGGATGAGACGGCACTTGCTTCGGTTGGAAAGCCTGTAGAAGTCAATATTTACAACTCTCTTGGTCAGGATGATGACGACGAGGATGACGAAGAGGAAGAAGATACTCAAAACGAAAATGCTGAGGAAGACGAGGAAGGTGATGACAGTGACGATGGTTCAATTGTTGTAGAATCAGCCCCCAAGTCAGTAGAAACTGCTCCTGAGCCTGTAGAGGAAAAGAAAAAGCGTGCTCCTGCAAAGCCCCGTGCCAAAAAGTAATTTAATTTTTAAGATCTCCATAAAAACATAATATTAATACCACAATGATTAATAAAAATACACACAAGATTGTAATATTGTAGTTTTGCTTAGGTTTATTTTGTATGTTCGATACCGGTTCACTTTCCATTTCTATTTCAATTTCTTTTTTTTCGGGTTCAATTTTAATTGGAGTTTTTTCTTTATTTTTTGGAGGAGCAAATTCTTCAATTTTATCTTTGGCAAAGCATCCACAATATTCTTCCTTTATTTCTTTTTCTTGTTCCTTTTTTTCTTCTTTTTTAGGTTCACTAGATCCTATATCCGTTGTAGGATCAAATAATTTAAATTCTCCAATAAATGGTTCATAGGGATAAGTTGTAAAAATGGTGTTGGTCATTGTGCAAGAATAAATCACAGAACTTTTTTCAAAGTCATTTGGACATCCTCCAGGCATTGTTGCAATATCCATAGTGACATATCCAAAACCATCGTAGAGATCATTGGTCCCTGAAATAAAAATAGGAATGTTGAAATACCCATTTTGATTGATGTAAGTTAGTAATTCCAAGTTGGGTTTAAAGAAAAAAACTGGTGTAAAAGAAACATTATCAAATGTTAATTGCGTCCAATATAGTATCTTTATAGGTTTCATTTATTTTGCTCGAGGATTTTTTTATTTTTTAGTTTTTGACAAAAATAAAAAAAAATTCTTTTTATAGAATCATGCGTATTTCCCAAGACTTAACATATACCTCTATACACTCGTCAAATAAGAGTTTAAAAAAAAGAAATTTAATTTCTTTAAAAAGGAAACTTTTATTAAGCAAGCTAAAAAATCAAACCATTGATTATGATTTTTCTTCATTTACGATTAAAAAATCAAATAAAAAAAAAAAAGTTTCTCAAGAAACTTTAGAAATAATTCCTGAAACAGTTCAAGAACCTTTACAACCGATTCCTGAAAGTGTTCCAGAACCTTTACAACCGATTCCTGAAAGTGTTCCAGAACCTTTAGAACACATTCCTGAGGTTTCTCAAGCTAAAGAAATAATTCCTGAAACAGTTCAACAACCTTTAGAACCAATTACTGAGAATGAAATAATTCCTGAAACAGTGCCAATTAAGGATGACACTCTTGAAATTGAACAGTCATCGACAATTAAAATCCATGCTCATTCTATGCAATTGGCAGATCAACCAACTATAATGGATATAAAACCCATCTATGGATACGTGGATTCTTTAGAGCAAACAGACACTTCAGATACCTCCTCCATATTTTCAAGTTATAATAAATGGTCATCGTTGAGGTGGCAACATGAACCTAGAAACGTGAAAATGACTCCTCGTTCTTGGACAACTAACGAAATGGTAAGCGTAATAAAGAAAATAAACGTCGAGTAGATGGTAATTTTGCGCTTACTATTGTTTGTGGACCTTTTATTTCTATATTTCCATGAATTTTGGATTTTATAATATTTATTGGCTTTTCCTCTGTCGCTTTAATAATAGCGTTTTCGTATATCTGGGAATCGAATATATTTACTTTTCCATGTATTTGAGTATTTCCAAAAATCAAAGTTTTTTTACCATGAATTAAACAAGATCCAAAAATTTTTGTTTGATCAAATACTCTAGCTTTGTCAAAAACAAGTGCATTTTTTCCTAAATAAACATCATCTCCAACTTTTGAGGATAAATCTACCCAGCCTCCAAATTTTTCCTCTCCAGTTTTCATACGATTCCAATGTCTATTTCCTACATAATATTTTAGTTCTCCATTACTTTCTACAGAAAACCCAATTGTTTTTCTGTTACATAGAGGACATTCCAATTTATGTTTCTTTTCTACCCAATCTTTAATTTCTTTAATATCAAAACAATGCATACAATCCGCTATATATAGTTTATTCTCTGGAATCGCCTCTAATGATATAGAACAAATGGGTCTAGAATTAGGTTGATATTCCTGGATTTCTTTACCTTGTTGATTTATAAAAGTAGAACCTAGACAAAAGGGAGCCAAGTTTTGTTGCTGGCTTTGTTGATGCTCGGGCTTATAATGTTTTTGTAACATTTGAATACGACTAGTCATTTTTTTTATTTATTTAAATAAAAAAATGTCTACAAAAACTCAACAACAAAGACCATCTTTTCTAGATCCTATTAATGCTCCTTTAAGACCAGTATCAAATTCATTAAGCGACCAACAAAGGAAAAAAAGAAGACAAAAAGTAGCACAAGCAGCTCAAAGACGAGCAATAAATGCTCAAATAGCAGTTCCTGCTCAACAACAAGAATTTTTTGATGCTCAGCAAATCTCTCAACAAGAATATGCAGACTTGTTATATGCTCTCGTATTACAAGACTATCAAGCATTACCTCAACAACAAAAACAATTATCTCAACAACAACGCAAAAAATTATTACAACAAGCAAATTTGCAAATGCTAAAGCAACAACAACAAGATGATGCAAAGTTTTTAGATGCAAGAGACAAAATAATAGACCAAGCAATTCAACTAGCGCAAACTCAAACTCAAGCTCAAGTTACCGATGAAGAACAAGAATCTTATCGACAAGGAATACAAGAAATGTTCGAATCTGTTACGGAAGCTATTGTAAGAAATGGTTCAATAGGTTTACAAGAACTAGAATCGATGACAAAAAATTTTTTAAGAAATCTTGAAAAAAATGGACCCAGTGTTTTAAGGCGTGCACTTGAATTGGGAATTATTGTTGCCCAAGCAGTGCTAGTAATTTTTGTTACGTATTACGGAGGAAAAATTGGATTAGAAATTTGGAATTTAATTTCAGAAAATATATTAAGTATATTAATGATAGTATCTGTAGGTTTTTTGATAAAAACAGGTAATTTAGGAAAATTGTTGAAAATAATAGGTCAGTCTATAGTCTATGGATTTGGGTTTATTCAATCAGTATTAATGCTCTTTATTCCTAGCGCCAGCTCTAGCTCTAGTACTAGTTCAAGCTCTAAATCAATGGCTAGACCAAATTACAGAACAGCTACAAGTTCTCCTCCTTTTGTAATGAATCCTGGTGGTGGCGGTGGCGGTGGTGGTGGTGGTGGTGGCGTATACGAGGATGAATATGTTGGTGGGGGTGTAGGTGGA
>Ga0214919_10001913_pt1 | contig 33395 bp, 29 predicted proteins | sample LL1503_MetaG_FD_177994 | JGI IMG/M metagenome (GOLD analysis project Ga0214919, IMG submission 177994) | Freshwater microbial communities from Lake Lanier, Atlanta, Georgia, United States - LL-1503 | ecosystem: Environmental > Aquatic > Freshwater > Lake | place: USA: Georgia | collected... | reverse complement strand
CCAAAGAGGACGGAAACTCCGAAAACCTCTCGATGGGGCGTGACCGATAATGCATCCGAGTATCCTTTTTTTGCGGATGAGCTTGAAACTTTGGTTATCACAAGCAAGAGAAAGCGAAAAAATTACACCAATGACAAAACTCAACCCTTGTCTAAGTTTTGTCTAAGTTATCGATCTTTTTAATCTTAAGTCGTTGATTATTAAGTTGGTGCGGCTGGAGGGAATCGAACCCTCGTCATTTTTACACAGTGAAAAATGCCACTTTTTGGCACTTTTTCAAAAATCCTACAGAGAGGAACACTTTTTTAGGTGGTTGAAAAGTAGCACTGGTAGCACTACTTTTAAAACCCGTGGCATCCCTGCATCAAAGACCTCGAAGTCCCTTCTGGTGGCTTAAATTTACGGACAAAAAAGGGGTCAAAAGATTCCGCAGTACCGGCTTTCGGACCGATTCCGCACTCGAAACCAGCAAAGCCAAAGCCCTCAAGGCTGAGGCCGAAGTCGGCGAAGTGGTAGTTGCTGAACAGGCCCAAAAATCGGACGGCTGGAATTGGGTCGAAAAAACTTTTGCTCTGGAAATTATCAATCCCCTCAGCCGTCAGGCCACTATCGACCGCTGGCGTAGGGTCGAAGTTTTCCTCCTCCAAAAGAAGATCCACTCTCCTACTCATGTTCATCCCGATCTTCTGGCCGAATACATCTCCTGGCGTACCTCGACGCCTCGCCGTTCGGGTAAGAAAGCCTCCCGGAACACGGCCATCTACGAGATGCGGGTTTTTATCCGAGTGATGCGTCATGCCGTTCGCCGACGCTTGATCCAGTACAACCCGCTGGAGGGAGTCAAACTGGCCAAGACTCCACCCAAAGTGAAACCCGCTATGACGAATGAGGAGATCGAAATCATCCGCCAGGCCCTTCCCGATCAACCCGCATGGATGACGATCGCCTTTGAGATCGCATTGGCGACGGGATGTAGACTCAGGGAAACGTCCATTCCTCTCAAATGCATCGATTTTCAGAGGGGCCGCATCACTTTCCCCGCTCCCAAAGGCGGAGAAGGAAAGTCTTTCACGATTCCCATGCCCACGACTCTTCGCCCTTTATTGGAATCACTCCAAAACAAGAAAGTCACCTGTGAGATTCCGAAGATGGCCAGCAAGGAGTTTGGCCGGGATTTTCTCCACCGGAAACTTGGTCTCAAGCATCTTTCCTTTCACTGTCTTCGAGTTACCAAGGTTTCGCGAATGCTTCTCGAAGGGGTTCCCTTGAACTTCGCAATGAGGCTCGTGAACCACTCGGACGAACTGGTTCATCGGATATATCAACGGCACGAGGTGTCCGACCTTGAGGTTTATCGAGATGCAGGAATTTCCGGCGCCAAATCTGATAGTCAGACATAAAGACCAGCCCATCCAACAAAGGAAAACCCGGCTGCCTCGCTATTTGCTTCGCCTTAAAGATCCCGATCCCAAGACTTTCAGCAAAGACCGTTAGGGTCATCGGTTTTTCGACGTCCTCCATTACCGAACCTTTTTTAGAAATTCGGGAATGCTTGTTCTCATCTCTTTAAAGTTTCTTCCCGTAAGCATATTGACATTATAATAGATGCATGCATTATGTCAAGAGATGCCTAGCAAAAACTCCCGTCCCACTCGGCTTCCGGCCAAAATCCACCCCCTCCATAACGTCCGCCAAATCACGGGGTTCACTCAGGAGCAGTTCGCCCAAAGGATCGGCATTTCCACCCCTCTCCTCAGAAATATTGAGCTTGGACAACGCCCGATCACCTCGCGGGCCGCCAGAGCCATTTACCTTCTTACCGGGATCGATCCCGCCTCTTGGACGAAAAAGACCCCCTTTTCAACGTTGGGCAGGAAGTTTGATTCCGAGACATACGACCTCTGGAAGATGGTTAGCCAGGACGAAAACGAAGCGGCGCCCAAAAGAGTCACCGGTCGCCGAGTTAAAGCCTTGGAGCTGATTGGCCAGGCCATGGCTAGGGGCGAAAAGGGTATCGTATGGGAGGAAGACTTCCGCCAGTTCTTGGCTGAAGTAGTGAAACGATACAACCTAGAGGCTCCCCTTCAGGAAATTAAACGCGAACTCGAGCAACGTGGTGAAGTTTGGCCCGATGAGGCCTTTTCCGCTCCAAAAGAAGTAGCCAAACGTGCTACTGCAGCTGCAGCGATGCTAAAGTTTTCGAATTAATTCGAATTTCGGGGTATTTTCGACCCCTTTTCGGGGTATTTTCGGCCTATTTTAGGGGTATTTTCGGGGTATTTAATTTACGTTCTCGGTAAATTCCCGGTCAGGCTCTCGGTAAATTCTCGGTATTTTCTCGGTCAGGTTCCCGGCTTGGAATGGCCTTTTTTGCCCTCAACCCCACTTTTACACCCCTTAAAACCCCCTTCTGGTTAAGTTATGGCGTTGTTTTGCGTTGTTTTTTTAAGTTTATGGATTGTTTAGCGTTGTTTGTGGATTGGTTTGGATTGTTGCCGACTTGAAATGGACTGTTATGGCGTTGTTTCGTCATTGTTGTGGCGTTGACTGTGGATTGACTATGGATTGACCGTGGATGACTGTGGTGGCTTATGGCGTTGACCATGGTGTTGACGGCCTATTGAACGTGGTTAAGGGCTATGGAATATCCCCCTTGTCGCATTTTTTAGCGCACACACACCCTTAAAACCCCCTTCCAATCCCGTTATGGCGTTGTTTCGCCAATGTTGTGGCGTTGACTGTGGATTGACTATGGATTGACCGTGGATGACTGTGGTGGCTTATGGCGTTGACCATGGTGTTGACGGCTTATTGAACGTGGACGGTCACTTATTGTCATCTACTTGAGGCTCCTGAGATCTGATCACACCACTCATGCCCCCGCCGCTTAGGAGGCTATTATATATCAATAACTGTTGATTCTTTCCGCTCATTATCCGACTTAAAAATCAAATATAAGGAATATTTTCGACATACATACATTGTCGCGACTGTGGCTATCAAAGCGAAGAAGGGCTGCCACATCCCATTTAATAGCAACGCAATGGCGCCGACTGGAACTACCCCTACTCCGAACAAGAACACTCCGATAAGAACCCCGACGACGCCCCAGATGTTATAAGCCCAAAGAAAGCCTTTGAGCCAAGCCGCCAAGCCAAAAACATAAGATGCCATCAAAAGAATGAAGCCCGATGAGGGTCTGGTTTTCTTAAAAAAGGATAAGGGCAGTAAAACCAGAATAGTCATAGAAATAGTGAACCAACTAAGCAGATCTACAAATGGGAGAATCACAGCACTTGCCCAAGCGCCGCCCTTGATAAAAAGAGCGACCAAAAAAGCAAGAGCAACAATGAAGGCCAAACCGAGTAGCAAACCACCGATTCCCTTGAGGAGGTCCTTCATTTTATTGAGGTGGAAAAGAATCTTAGGAAGCCGAAGAGTTTTGTTGCGAGTGTGAGATTCAAGAATAACAAATATGCTTCACGCGACAAACGGGGCAAGTGGCTTCGAGCTTTTTGCCAAGACTTGGAACCCGCAACTGTTGGCCGCAGAAGCTACAAGGAAACAAGATTTTTGAATCCACATCCGCACAACTTTGCCTTTTATTGAAAGGGCTCATTATGGAGAAGAGTTTTCTTATCGCCAGAGTCCGTGAAAGTATTTTCTCACCCCTCACTCGAAGCCGTCCAGCTGAATAGCCTTTACGGGGCAGGCCTCTACTTAGTTTTTGCTGAGTCCGTGTGTTAAAATAGTTTTCCCTTTTGGCAAGCACATATCCGAATTCATCTACAGAAAGATAGCCAAGCTTGCGAAGGCTTGATGTTTCTGTGTCTCCAGACCTATTTATTTTGAAACTAGACCCATTGAGAATAAAAGCACCACACCCAAGAAATACGGCAGCGGTATCAGTCAAAACCTCATTTTCAAAGACAGACTCCATTTTTATTCCCTTTCTAAATAAAAAGATATGAGCTACCTCGTGCGCCAAGGTAGCAATCATCTCATGTGGAAAATCTCGAAGATCACTTCGTAAATCCACAAAGAATTCAGAAGAAGGCGATAGTTCAACACAACCTGGGGCCTGAAGATCCGAGCGAAACGTTACAACTACTGTTGAGGTAATAATTCCGAAGTGGTCTGCTATTCGCCGGGCAACTTTTTGCACCCAAATCGTCTTGTCCCCCTCAAAATTAAGTTCTTCAGGCGAAAATGTTAAATCCTTTGAAAATTCTGATACGCCACTTGGTAGGAGGCCTAAGAACACCTTTTGAAGAGCTGCCTTTATTATTTTGACGTTCTTAAAGCCACGCACCCTTTTCATAAGGCGATTGCACTGAAACCAGCGATAGGCGGAGCTTATCGTAATAACAGCGATAAACAAAAGACTCCACCGCCATAGTGGAGTTAGGTTATCCGTGGTTAAAAACATCTATTAATTACGCTCGTTTTCCTTGAGAGCTTGCCGAACTGTTTTAACACTACTGCGTTCCACCCCTCCTCTGAAAGCAACTTTGCATCGTAAAGCTCCTTGGCGAAAACCTTGGCCCTATCCGTCACCTTGTCGCTCTTGGCTCGATTCAGCGATGCAGGTAGCAGCTCAAGATTCATCACTTGGTTTTTAAGCTCAGGGCAAACCGCTCTTGGAATAACATGATCAGCTTCAGCTTCTTGCCCCGCATATTGCCCCTGGGTAATCGTCGCCGACTTGCCCTGCCTCAACTCGGCCATTCCTTCAGGGGTTAGCAACCCCAGTTCCTTCGCGATCTTCAGGTTCTCCAGCAACCCCCAACGGATAAAACCGGCATAGGGTGTCCCAGCCGTCTTGTTCAGCTTTGCAGATTCATCAATTACGGCTTCGGGTTTCTCCCCCTGCTCTTCGGCGAAAGCCAACCAATAGACGCATTTCTCTAATCGGGGGTTGGCTGCCCTATCGCCTTTAAGCGAAGCAAGCTTTATTGGGTCGGTAAGGTTCGCAATAGCAAATGCTGGAGCATTATTAGACTTTGCGAAGGCGGACCCTAAGATTGCTACGATACAAACAAGAAATAGTGAAAGTTTATTCACTCCCTCTACTCTTCTTTAACAGAATCGATTTTTTCAAGGATTTTTGAAGATACTACTTGGTAAAGAACAAGCCCACTAATCAGTACAATTATATCGAATATGCCCTTTAGCACCGTAAGGACTATAAAGTAACCAACCTTAATAAGAGTTAAAATATCTAGGTTCTGCAACGGGAATGAGAGTCCACCATCTCGCCAATGACTGAAAGGAGAGAGACCAGTATTAGCTATTAGCTCGCTCGAAAAATAAATCCAAAGCAGCAAGAATGCTGTCCATAATATGTCCCTCAGCCTTGTCTTTTTCAGATCGGTGATCCAGTGCACCCATAACTTATTTATCTTTTTTTTAATTTCCTCACTGGAATAAGCGTGCGCCATTTCCACCGCTTGGCTTTTGCTGTCACCAGAATGCAAGAACCCCGCAACGATCCAAACAACTGCTCTAAACAAAAGCTCACACCCTAAAATGGGCAATAGAATTACTACCCCTAGAATTATTATCCACCCTTTATAATTAAAGCTTCCGTTTAAGAGGTTATAACCAAAAAAACCAACAGCACCAAGACAAGCAGGAACACCCCAAAGCCATTGAAGGAAGATCTTGATCCTCTTAAGTCCCTCAAACCAGTTGAGCCCTTTGAATGAGGAGAGGCTAAAGAAGTTAAAAAAGCTTAAAGGTTCTTGGCTCATTATGTCTCATTGATAAGTTAATCACAGTTTCTACCTAATTTCGCCTTCATTTACCTCAAAACGAGATCCCCGAGCAGAATCTCTTTCTGAGCTTCCATCATTCTTGATCTGATTTCTGGATCTTCTTTTTTGATTGGTTGCTCGGGGGCAAACTTTGCGGAGGCTTCTCGGAGGTTTTTGATATATTCCCCACGATACTGAATGATCCTCCGAATTCTTTCACCGCCTCCTCTGGCGTCAAAAATACGAAGGAACGAATTCCCGGAGGGTTGTTCTCTATGATTCTGCCCATAGGATTCAATCTACCGCCAGCTACTTCCGACGCGGCCAGTGAAAGGATTCACATTGCCTGAGTAGGACCAATTATTACCGGAATAACTATCAGCGGAGGTGCGGTAATGGCTGCTGACGTAACCCCCATCGCTCCTCTGGTAGGAATTAACGTAAGTGTAGCTTTGGGCCTGAGCTTTGCCGAAGAATCCGACGGTTAGTACTGCGAGTGTGATTATTGTTTTTTTCATTTTGTAATATCTCCTTTCAACTATATCGAAAATTACGCATGGGTTATTATACTGTTGATGTACAGTGACTTATGGTGCATATACTATGAAGCCTTGTGCTGGCTGAAGCAGCCCTTACGATTTTAAAGTATTAATTCAATGGCTGTAGTTCTTAACCCCCACTCGGAACAGAAAGCGGATCACTGTGATGATCTTCCGGACTACAAAAGTATTCAGGCTGGACTGCCAGAGGCATGGGAACAGGGATTTAGAATTCTATGGGGAGTCGGACACGCAGCTTGTCGTGGGGCTATCAAGAATTGCCCCGGCGTTGATGCAGACCTAATTGTTTCAGATGCGGTATCCGAGGTGATACCGAAAGCTCGGGAAGTCCCATCATGGAACGAATTAAAAGCCTTAACCGCGAGAGTGGCTTGGTGCCGCGCCATTGATGCAATCCGAAGGCAAAATGCCGAGAAGAAAGGGGGCGGACGAGTAGAAAGTTTAGATGAACTTGTAATCGAACCCTCCTCCCCCGTTTATCAAAGACCCGATGAAGACCTTTACCACGCAGAACTTTGGAGGGCATACCGAGAATGCACTCAACAACTTAATCCAAAGGCGCGTGAAGTAGTTGAACTACGACTCGTAGATCAGCTCACTCAAAAGGAAATAACCGATAAGCTCGAAATCCCTCAAGGCACGGTTGGGGTGATGATTATGAAGACGCTTGCGGTTATTAAAGATTGCCTCAAGGCTCGAGGATTCAATCCTTCAAGGACCAACCAATGAAAACACCCAAAGGATCGAGCGGGTCTATGCCAAGTCTTCCAATACATTTGTATGAGGAGAAATTGAAATCATTTCTGGCTGGTGATACGCCCGCTGCAGATTTGGCTCCCTTTCTAAAGGACGATACAGAATTTAGAAAATATGTTGCCGACTTAGCAGAAACGGAGAGCCGTTTAGCCACCTTGCTCGCACAAAGTAGATACTCCGAAGCAGAACCCATGGACCCCCCTGCTTGGGCGCATGAACGACTAAAAGGTGCAGTGCAAATGGGATTGTCGGCGAAATCTCGATCCATCAGGCCATCCATCTTCAGTTGGAAGTTTGCGTTCGCTGGAAGCCTCTGCGCGCTTCTCTTTATGCTATTCACCCATCTAAACAAGCCGTCTGAAGAATCGCTCAATGCCCAACTTGCCCAAATTGCAGATTTACCCATTGACGCTTTTATCGCACAGGTTGGGCCACCTATAATCGTTAGGGGCGCAAGCCCATTACTTTATAGCCCGAAGGGATTAACCTCACAAAAAGATCCCTCCCTGCTCATACGGGATGACACGCATCTGCAAGAGCTAAAGATCCAGGTCACGGTATTGAATCAATCCAATACTCTTCCGAGCGAAGGATATTGGCGGCGTGGCGACGTGAAAACACTTGGTTTGCTCGTAGAACCCAAACCCAATCTGCAGGCTGGCGACTTAGTTCAGATCAGGTTGCTAGATAATCAGTCCGTAGTCGCAGAGGAAGTTTTCAAGATTGCAGACTCTCCTGACTCGGAAAGAAAGTCTGGAGACAGAGCTAATCTTGAGGCTGCAGCAAAAGCACTATTAGAGATTCCGCCACGCCCAGGCGACGCATTAACCTACCTTGCAAGCTGCTCAGTTGAAGGGCAAAAGACAGATCTGGCGTTAAGATTAAAATACATGGCCCTAATTAAGGCTGGAGATCTACAAGCCTCCGAAGGAATCAAGGTACTTCTTCAGAAAAAATGACCCCCTATATTCTTTTCTTTGTTTTTATTTTAGGCTCTCTTGTACAAGCCGAGGAAAAAGTCCAAACAGATTCAGGGAAAAACTCGGACCTTGAGTTTGCTAAGCTCCTTGAAAAGAAGTTTCGCAATGACTTCTTAGTCTCTTTCGAAGATCATAAATATGCAGTTACCGACCTACTTGCCCATCAGAAGTTGTTACTTTTAAAAGCCAAGGCTGGGACAAACACGGATGCGGAGACTTTTGCTGCCTTCACTAAATCAGCAATGGAACAAACACTAGCTATGGGTCTCACGGAGACGTGCGCTCTTCTTGGCGATGAGGCAATGACTGAGATTATGGAAATGAATGATAAAGGACGTCTAAAAGACAAGGACTACTTCTTTATTATCTCCCTGCTTATGATTCATGCAGAGGTCGAAAACGAGAACTTCCATTACGCGACTCAGGTTGCGGCCGGCGTGCGCATGGATGCCAGATCCTCAATTGAGAAGTCTCCCGCCAAGGACCCAGGATCTATCGAGGCATGGGATCTTCATTTAAAGTATCTCGTTGGAAGATTTATTCTTCCCGACGATGAGATTCAAAAAGCTAGAAAAAGAATTAATGAACTCATCTCAACCAAAGTATCAAACCCCAGAACAGACTTAAGGCAGACTCTTCTGCGCCTTAATGCACTTGAAGCCGCCCGAATCGAGCTTTACAGGTATGATTGGAAATCAGCAGCTAAGATTCTTAGGCCTTTTTCAGACAAAGGTGATCAACTCGCCAAAGCATGGCTGATTCGTTGCCTTATGTATCTGAATCAGTATCCAGAGGCAGGCAGACTAATCACTCGCAAGGATCAATATCCCGACTTCCAAGGGTATATCTATGTGATGCTAGCTTTTGCGCAGTGGCAAGCTGGAGCAAAAGACCACGATAAAGCCATCAAGACACTGGAAGATTGTAAGTCGCAAATTGCTTTCAGACGTAGAATCGATCAAGCAGTTTCAGGTAAAGATCTTCCAGACTATATACCCCTTCTCTTTTACTATATCTACCAATGGGAAACTACCAGCTTCATGGCGATGGGCGATCAGGCAAGGGCTCAAAACTCAGCGATTCACTTTTCTACAATTGTGCGTACCTGGGCGGATAAGGCTCTTCGTGGAACTACCGAAAACGAGCGCTTGCGTTTCCGCAAGCTCATTGAAGATGTTCCCTTCATGGTACCCAGCGTAGCGAAAGACAATGTTCTTTTAGCCGACAATCTTATTTTTTTTAAGGGGCTAGTAGTCGACAGCCTAGCAAACAAACCAAACGCATCCCGCACCGCGGAGGAGTTTATGGTAAAGGGTTACGATAGAGATCTTGCTGAAGATATGGCACGTGCTGCGCCTTATCCAATTGAGCCAAAGACAAAAGATACCCCAAATTGGGATGCCTTACGCAAATCGATACCCGAGGGGGTGACTTTCGTGGATTTTATAAAATGCGGAGGGAGATTAAACGAGCGAGGTTGGGTTGAACCAGTGTTCCTAGCTGTCGTTACTCATCAGGGCACTAGAAAAGAGCCTTTAGTTTTAGACCTTGGAAAAGCGGATGAAATAGAACGTAAGGTCGCACTTTTACTATCTTTTATGAAGCTGGGCCACGCTGATCCAGATTCGGTCAAAGTAGCGAGCGAGATTCACACTATGCTGCTCGATCCAATTCTCAAATCTATCCCAGCCAACACCCATACGATCATCTTCTGCCCTGACTCCTCTTTATCTTTTGTGAACTTTTCTGCTTTGCCTAATGCCTCGGGCTCTTTCTTAAGTGAGCGGCTGGAATCTTGGACTGTCAGCAGTGCCAGGGACATGATCCCAACAAATGAGAAGACTCCAGCATCAAAAGCTCATCCGATTATCTTGGCAAACCCAGATTTTGGAGCAGATCAACCCGCTACGCCAAATCCCAAAAGAAGTTTTAGCCTCCAAGCCTTACCAGAATCGGAAAAAGAAGCAGAGTCAGTAGCATCGAGTCTTACGAAGAGAGGGTTGGCACCCAAAGTCTTTACTGGTCTCGGTGCATCTGAACATTCTCTTCGCTCTTTTTCTTCTCCCGCTGTTATTCACCTTGCAACTCATGGCTTCTACTTGAGCGACAGCAACGTAAAGAATCCAATGCGCGCTGGCGGACTCGCTCTTGCTGGTTCAGCCAAATATGCAGATAAAGCAAAGCGAGGGCTTTGTGAAAATGATTCTGAGGACGGAATTCTTACAGCAGAGGAGATTTCAAAGATGAAATTGCAGGGCACTTGGCTTGTAAGCGTCTCGGCTTGTGAAAGTGGGATGGGCCGCTCTTTAGACGGTGAGGGCATGCTCGGACTACGCCGGGGTTTTCAGCAAGCTGGGGCACAAAATCTCCTTTTGTGTATTTGGCCAATTCAAGACACCCAAGCTTGTGAATTTATGGAGGCTTTTTATGGGAAGATAGGTGCAGGAGCAGACCCAAGGCAGGCTTACACAAAAACAATCTCTGAAAGCTTAGTGAGAACAAAAAAAACTTTAGGCCTCGCAGAAGCAATCAGAAGCGCTGGAGCTTTTGTTTTGAGTAGCTCTGCCTCAACCCCTTTCAAAAAACCAGAAACCATTAGTGCTAAGGCACTTGCAGGAAAGAGAAAATAAACAAAATAAAATAGCCCGCGAATCCGATATTGGTTCGTGAGCTCAATAACATCCTTGCTTGATCTTTTGTTCCGCTGCCCCAGAGAAATGGCGGAACGTACTCCCACGGTATTCCAGGTATGCCTCGTCTTTGGCGTACTTCTAGGCGGGTTGGCTTTTTGGGCCTGCATACGTTCCGTAAGACTCTGGAACCAAACTTACCCCATTCCTTGGTGGTCTTATCTGGCGGCTAGTTTTGCAGCCTTAGTTGTTTTTAGCGGCACAATTTTGTTACCGAGCTCTGGCCTCATCAAGGACGCAGCAGTTTCCCTAATTGAAGATTGGTCAAAACGGTTGCCTCGTGATCGTCGCTGGACGGATGAAACCTTCAAAGAGGCAAAGCGCCAGGTGGTCAAGTTGGGTCTAGAGGAACCCGCCAGTTACCAAAAAGAGACAATTCCAGTAAGCCATGAGGAGTCACGTAAGGTAGCTGCTAGGACCTATGCCCAAGCAGCTGTAGCCCACTTTCGTGAGCACAATCCACTGCTCAGCAAGCTGCTCAGCCCCAAGGCAGCCCCGACAGAGGAGGAAATTTACGATAACGTTCGCGTCTTTTTCGAAAAGAACTCCGGAAAGAAATACGGAGTGGAACAAGCCATCGACCTTGCTTCTGAAAATCTGCGCCAAGATCTCCAAAGACAGGCGCCCAAAGTTGTGGTTTACGCCCGAGCCATAGTGATCCTCGGCGTCCTACTTCTAACCGCCCTCCCCTTTGCCCTTGTCGGCATCAATGCATACCGCGACATCCACATCCACCAATAAAGGACATTAAACTATGAATGGAAATCATCTCGTAATCGGATTGGGGGGCACCGGCGGAAAGATCATCCGCGCTCTCCGTAAACAGGTCTACACCATGCACCGAGAAGTGGAGCCGGCTGGGTTACCCCTGCGTTGCCTCTATGTCGACTCGGACGACAGAATGATGCGACAAGAGGATCATACCTGGCGGGTGTTAGGACGTAGTGTCCAACTAGACAATGACAGCCGCCTCATCATCTCTGATGCCAACTTAAAGGCAGCCCTTGAAAATCTGGGCGACTACCCCGGGATCAAGCCATGGATAGGCAAAGTAGATGAGTGGAAGGACATTCTAAACGCCATGCAGGGTGGAAAAATCTTCGGCGGACAGAAACGCCGACTCGGACGGTTTTTATTCGCCATGTCAGCAAGGCGTTTTGTGGAATCGGTTCAGAAACATGTCAATGCAATGACTAATGGTGGAGAGGTGCGAACGACTTTTCATGTTGTATGCGGCCTTGCTGGCGGTACCGGGAGCGGAAGCGTGGTCGATGCATGTCTTCAGTTGCGACGAATCTTCAATCAGTCCCACCACCGCATCTTTATTTATGCCCTGCTTCCAGATCGCTATCCGCCACCCGGCTGGGCCAAGCAGAACTATCATGCCAATGGATATGCTGCACTCCTGGAATTAAACGCGATGAGCACGGGGGAACTTAACCCCCATGACCTGACTGGCACTACCTTCAAGGCTGAGGCTGAAGAAGCGGTGAACGGTCGACTTGCACTTCAGGACCCATTCACAGCGTGCTACGTCTTCACCAATGAAAACGAAGCCGGATTCAAGGTGGATGTCGACACCACGCTGCCAGAAATCGTGGCCTCTTACCTGTATCACAAGATTGTCACAGGATCGGAAGTCACGCTGGAAAGCCTCGACCGTGCAGAGGCTTTCGAAAACGCAGACGAGTTAGCCAAACCTGAGGACTTTCCTGGCCAAAGGCACAGTAAAAAGAGCAGGCGCTTCTTTACCTTTGGAATCAAGCAAATCGCGTATCCTGAAGAGGAGATTCGCGAATACATAACGTACGGCTTTGCCCGGCAATCCCTTCTTCAGTTGCGTTACAACGTTTGGCTCGAGGACGGCGGATATGCTGATACGCCGGCTGGCAGAGATTTTCAGGAATTCGTTAAGAACGAAGCTAACTTAAATCGCTGGCGATTGACCGATGAGCACCTCTTCCTTGCCAAAGGCATTCTTCCAGACGAGGCCAAGAACACCAAGTGGTTGACCCCACAGGCGGAGTGGCTCTCTGCGAAAGAGACCTACCTCGACCATGTTCGACAAACCGCACAGCCCGAGCGATGGATGGGCGAGCTAACAAAGCTTTTTGACCTTCGGTTCCGCGAACAATACCGAGGCCAAGGGGTGGAGAATTTCTTTGCCGCGAAACGAAACCTCAGGGGCGACCACATCCGAGAAATCAGAAACGGCCTTGAGGCTGAGCTCTTCAACGACTGGATTAACGGATCTCGCTCCCTCAATGAAACAGGCCGTCTACTTCAAGCGCTGAGGCAAAGCCTACAGGCGCGCATGGAAGGACTCTCACCAAAGTTAACTCGGCTGCGTGAACAGTCTGATGCCGCCCTTCGGCGAGCTGGAGAAAACGACAAAGAGTGGGTGAAAATTGGAGCACTCAGTGAGTTCTTTGGCAAAAGAAAGGGGCTTTTGGAGGCTAAAGCCCAAAACCTCCAGCTTAACTACCTTATCAAGACCCAAATCCTTGCATTGGATTTTGCCGAACAGCTTATCCGAGACTTAGTCCGGGAATTATCGGATATGCAAGGGGTAGTGGAATCATGCGAAACCAACCTCCAGACCACGATAGACGAGGCGAACGTTTTGCGGGAAGCCCGTTGCAGAGACGTGGGGCTCGAGGACTTAAGTGGTCATGTAGTCCGTTTTTATGAACCCGAGAAGATTCGTAAGGTTGCTCGTCGGTTGGAGCTTGATCGTGATATTCAGACCACCCAAACCCAAAGAGTTAGGACGGAGATTTCTTCTCGCCTGGGGTCGCAGCGTGGGTTCGGCAAACTACGCGATCGCTTGCCCTCTGGAGAACTCTTGTCACTTCTTGAGCAGTCTTGTGAATCTTCTGTCTTAGATGCTCACGATAAGCTGCTGGGTTCCTCAGACGAAACGGAGAGACTTTTTGGAGTCTCTGTTCTTGATAAGATTCAAGATCGATACGGTAGCGATCCAGACGGACTGACGAGTTATATCCACAAGGTCGTAGCTAAGTCTGAGGTCTATGCCACTTTTGACATTCAGGAGGAGGGGCGCGACTTCGCAGGCTCAAGAACCGACAAGTATGGACGCCGCTATTACAGGGAAAGCATCGTAATTTTGCCTGAAAGCTCCCGTAGCCCGGAGTTCGCCGACCAGATGCGTCAAACCTTCAAATCGGCAGCCCGTGAGGGTGTCGAGTCTAAGGTGGTTGATCACCCAACCCGCCGACATGAGATCGTTTTGCTCAACTTTGTCAGCCCCTTCCCTCTTCGCTTTCTAAAGCATGTATCTCATCTTGCGGAGGAGTATGCCCGCAGGACGGACGGTGTTGAGCGTAACCGCGCTTTACTCGAACTTCACATCGAGAACTGGGTCGACGGCGTAACTCCATCTCTTTTCCCTCCGACAAAGGAGGAACTCCAAGAGGAAGCCTTGCCCTACATCTTGCTTGGAAAAGCGGCTGGGATTTTTGAGGAAGATCGAGACTCCAGTGGTAAACGACGCGGTCTGATGCTGGTAGAACGCGCTACGGATGGAACGATCCGTGAAACCGACACGCTTGGGCATGATCTTTTGTCTTGTGCAGAAAATCTCGACGCCAGTCGGGCCGATAAAGTGCGCAAGCTGATAGGAAAGGCCCTTAAAGGCATCAAACCTAAGGCCACTGCCCTACGCCAATCCCTACAGGCAGATCTAGAAGAGATTCGCGTTAAACTGGGCGGAGCCAGCGTAGAATACCGGAGGTTTGTCCGCGCGGTAGGCCGCGCCGCCAAACTCCTCGACGAATGAGAAGTTTGCCGTGGCTACCTACCGATGCGTTCAGTTTGGAAGCTGCCCTTGCGCAGATTCCCGGCGAACCCTTTGGTTTTCACCGAAGAAAACACCTTCGTGCCCAGATTGCGGAGACACGAACCTTGCGAGGATCAGGGTTCGGCTACCACGCTGGAAGCCCATTCTCGCAGGCTTTTCATTCTGCACAGCAGTGCTTCTGCTTTTATGGGCGGGGGTCCAAGGAATACGAGGCGACCTCGCCGGGCGAGGCTGGAAATCTATTCCCGATACTCACCGAGAGAATATTATCCGGGACGGGTCGATCCATTTTACGCACGGAAACACCTACACCAGCCGCCCTATCAGTTGGTGGGATCGGACTTTTGCGCTTCCATCGGGCGAAAGTCTTCAGCACCAGCTACAAGAGCTCTTACCCGACGGGGTTGCGCTTATCTCCCTCGAGCCGTTGCACCGGATGGAAGGAAAAGACTTGGGCGGGGTTTATAAGGCTACGGTCAGTGTTTCTCAGGCAATTCATGAGGTTTCGGTGAAGACAATGCCTGTTCCATCCTGGGTTCCTGCAGACGCCAAGGAACTTGTTGGCCTTTTGCCCTTGGCCCCTGACCTTCCTCCAGGACACATCTATGGAAACAAGGTGAGGGAGATTTCTCCCGTAGCCGCACGCGTATCATTTGAATGGAAGATTACAAAGTTGGAACGCATCCGTGGCGCTTGGTGTGCGACCCGCTGGTTATCGTTCCCATTAGAAAATCGGCGATGGAGGCAGTAACGCGAGCCATGAGGATATTTTGCACCAAGACTGTTGTTTGCCTGATGGCGGGACTTCTTTCGTTACAGGCAGCTGAATCCACCGTGTTGAAATCCGATAGACAGATCAAGGCGGCGAGAGAGTCGGAGCAATCAACAATCAAGACCTTCCGTGCTCGATTAGATCGAATTAACGGAGAGGTAAAAGCCTACCGAGAGCTAGAACTTCAGCAGCTACCCACTTTTGACAGTACCTATTCAGACAATCAGCAAAGGTTTTTGGGATCGGGTATTCCTACGGCCATGGGTACGGGGGCGATGGCGGGAGCGGCTACAGGTGCTGCTGTCAATCCAGGCAACCCGGGAGCGGGTGCAGGAATGGGAGTGGCCGTGGGGGGGTTAGGAGGCTTGGTCATTGCCTTAATTGCGCAAGAGATTCGCAACTCTGAAATGCGAAAGATTGGTGAAGAAAACAAACGCAGAATTGAGGCCGAAAGAAAATCCATGCGACTGGATATTGAAAGCAAGGTCCAAGACTTTCGCTTGAAACGTCTCAGCTTATACCGCGACGAACTCCAAGAGGAGGCGGCCGCCCATTTGATGAGAATTCAGGAGGTTCCATAATGAAAACATGCAAATGCACTAATTTCGGAATGTGTAATAAGGCAGACAGCAGTGAACTCATTAAGATTGATGAAAATCAGCCTTTGGTATGTACCGAGCCCGGCTGTGGGGCTCAGTTGACCCTCGTGCAACAGGGTCTTACTCCCCAGAAGAAAAAGATCCTCATGGTGGCAGGGCCAGTCGCAGTTCTCGCTCTTCTTGCTCTTTTATGGCCAGGATCCTCAGGCAATAACGATGAGTCCTCTGAGCCGGAGCTTGTCCTATCTGACACCGCCGCTCCTGCCGAAACTCGCCCCCCTGCTGCGTCTTCCACGGAAACCCAGACCCCACCGCCTAATCCAATCGAATCAGGGACTTTTGAAAAGTTGGGCAGTATTTATTTCAACCAAGATCAATCAGATATCGATGCGGAAGGCATTCAAACGATGGAATATATCGTTGGCCGACTTCGTTCGGGTGATTTCGGCAACGAACCGACCATTCTCATCATTGGGACTACCAGTTCAGAGGGAACAACCGATCACAATACCCAGCTTGCCGATGCACGAGCAAAGAAGGTGGCAAGTAGTCTTAATGAAAAAGGATTTAAGAATGTTTCCCATACAAGCAGTCCTGAAGTTGGTGGGCCTGAAAAGGATCCAGATCCCGAAAACCCACGTCATAACCGCCGTGCAGAAATTCACGTAAGGCGTGGGTAATGAAAGCAACGGCTATGGCCGTAATATCTATATTCTTGGGACTGATCTTGGCCGCCCAGGCAATGGCCGCAGTGAAGTATGAGAGCCTTGAGCGCAGAAATGGCCTCTGGCAGCTCAGGGGCTCCTCTACCCCTTTTACTGGGGAAGCCGTTTGGATGCCGCAAGGATCTACCAATCCAGTGATCCTTCGTTTTGAGAGTGGCAGCAAGGTAGAAAGCGGGGGTTCTGCTAAGTCTTTTCAAGCGGAGCAGCCAAAGAACCAATTTGCACCCCCCTCAAGTAGCTCAATATCGGATCATGGGCTTGCCATAAATCTGCACTCAAAACCCGCTGCTCGTGTAGGCCCTTCCTTGATGGCGATCAATCGTACAGGCACGTCCGCTTATTTGGTCAGCGAAGGTCGTCCAGTTGAGATCGATCTTCAATGCGAGGCACCAGCTGGACAACTGGTCTCTTACCAAGTGGTCACACAGCCAAAACTCGGCACTCTGAGCATGTCTCAGAGCGGAAGCTTAATTTACACGCCGCTTCCGGGAAAACGGGGTGAGGACAGCTTTGGGTTTTTGGCGAGTGACGCGTCTGGAAATACATCGGGAGGGCTTGTCAGTTTAATGGTTGGGGTAAAGCCAGTAAGCCGAGAAACCTCAATTTACATTATCTTAGATAGCTCTCTGTCTATGGCAGCCACAACGGGCGATCTGTATGCGCTCAAAGATAATGAGCTACGAGCATCCCTTACTCAGTTTTACGGGTCCAAGGAAGCATACGAAAAGAAAGTTAAAGTGATATCATCACAATCGGAGCGGACGTTTGCTTTTTTAAATATAGAGTTCCCCTCTACTGGCCTAATTACTGGCCTAATCGGGGGAGCCCTGACGGCGCCTTCCCCAGGACAGGAGTGCGTGGTGATCGTATTTCAGGATGAAGCACACCCTGATTACCACAATCCATACGGACTTTATACGCAACAAGGCGCTGATGGCTGGGCTCGGCCCAGCATGGTCATGAATATTCCTGGAACTATATGGGCGGCTGGCCCTGTGGACGTTTTTGCTCTCCCTATGGATATTACCAATCTGCGCAATCGCCTGGCAGGAGGATATTTTCGGAGATACTGCGGAATCGTTATGGCATTACACAGCCCGGAGTTCCCCGCTTTTGCACGACTTGTGGATTCTGTCTTTCGAGGCATAGGCCCATTTGCATCTAGGGGGCACAACCTAAAGGAATTCGCAACAGGAACGGACCCTAAGCTTAGGCTTGTCGCAAACTTGCCCCACGCCGCTGGGTCACGCTACTACTTTGACCGACTGCGTGTCGCAGCCATGGAGGCGGGATTAGCCATTCCGAATGTAATCTCATCTACCTCCGATGGAGTCTTGGGGGAAGTGGGAGGAAAGTCCTCAAAGAATAAAAACAGCTGGAGTAGTAGGTAATGAATTCTGAAGCATCCGGAATTTTAAAGCACGCCCGGAACTTGCTGGATCCAGAGCAAAAAAGGTCATCGGCCATAGCGGGTGGATTTGCATGGTGGGGGCGAGATATTCGTACTGAAGCAGTCATATCTTCTCTTCCAGATCAACCCCCCATCTTTCGCATTGGTTCTGATATGTGGAAGGGTTTTGAAGGATCGCTATCTGATATGGCTTTGCTGAGCTCAATTCTTAAAGACTCAACGCTCTCCGCCCCAGCTCGAATGAAGACCGACCCGACCCGCATTGGTCTTTGGGTGGATATTCCATTAGATCAGGAAAAGGGATCATGGATGGCTGGCTTCCTTGCTTTGGTTGCGGCCCAGCAGAATGCGGAGGCCGCTCGCTTCGCAAGAATCGGACATGCGTGGAAAGCTGATAATTGCAACTTAGGCTCCAATGAGGGAATCGTCCCTAGTCCTTATGCCGAAATTGAAACTGAGCTACTTACGGGCTTGGGGCGAAGGGACTCACTTTTTGGAAAAGACGTCGGCCTGATAGCCGAGCAGATGGAAAGTGAATCCCTTTTTAATGTCCATGCAGGTATCCATGGCGTTTCGGCTGAGGTAAATCTGGGATCCCAAACTGCTCTGCTCCGTTTTCTGACAAAACAACCACATCCTCGGCTAGGAAACGGTCTGTTTTGCTTTTTGACGATCCCATTAGAGGCCGATCCTTCCCTGGCGATGCGCATGAACGAGCTTGGACTGGGCTTGGTTAACCCCATTTATGGGCCGGGAAGTTGGTGCGTCGGAGAGGTTGGCCTTACGCACTTGAGTTTCTATCCCAATGCTATTTACCGCGATGGCCTGAGTTCATGGGTAGTGGATTGGTCGGTTCAACGGGCCAGATGGATTGTTGATGTTATCCTGGGCACGGTTTTAGGCGGTACAGTTGGAACCTCGGGTGGCAGAAATTTGCCGCTTTATCAGAGCCTAATTGAGATCTACCGAGGCGAGCACGCAACGCCTTGAGCATCATGAAAACTAGGCTGTTTTTTCTATTTTTTCTCGGTTGGCTAGTTACACCCTGCAACGCGACATACTCAATTCTTGGATTTGATCCTGAGACGGGCGAGATCGGGGGGGGAGTTCAATCATGCGTCCCCACGGTGACGATGGTGCTTCACGGCGAAGGAGATGTTGGAATGGTGGCTGCGCAAGGAAGGCCGAGGCCAGAATATGGCAAAGCAGGTTTAAAATACCTACGGTCTGGGTTCGATCCGCTTCGGGCCGTTCGAGCAGTTCACGAAGGCGGTTTCTTTTTTACGCCTTGGGGGGGCAGTAAATATGAGATGCAGTTCGCCATTATGGATCGGCAAGGCAGGGCGGCAGCTTACACGGGACCGCAATGCTCAGATTATGCTGGCCATCAGATTGGGAGGCATTGCATTGCTCAGGGAAACCTTGTGGAAAGTTCACGCGTTGTCTCTGGGATGGTCTACGCATTTGAGACAACCAAAGGACCCTTGAAATATCGTTTAATGGCCGCCCTTGAAGCGGCCCAAGCGAATGGTGGCGATCGGCGGGGCATGATGAGTGCGGCTATGCTAATTGTTAAGAATGGCTCGAAGGAGAAAAACGGTGTAGTTCTGGATATTGCAGAGAATATGAATTTCTTCCCCCTTGCAGGACTTAGGGCTCAGCTATCAGAGGTGCCCCGTTCGACCCGTTATGACGCTGATTCTGAGGCTGGGAAAGAGAATGGCAGGAGTCTTTTGAATGCAAAACTCCGCAGGCCGTGACGATGATCCCTCTTTTTTACTTTATAGGACTGATTGCTGGGCTTTTCTCATTAACAAACCTCATTATTGCAGTCTTCATCTTTTTGCCCGCAGCAAGACGGCATTCTTTGGCTTTCAGGCAGGCACATTATATTAATAGGATTCGGAACTTTCTGTTTGGACCAGTGCCCTACGGAACTATTTTAATAGTCCCCGTTATCGCCACAGGTCTTCTATGTGTGGCTTGGATTTATATTCGAAACGAATGGTTTGAATACTCACTCCCCTTTTTGGGAGGGGTAGGAACAAGCGTTCTTTTTTCCCTCGTTTCCCTTCCCGATAGGAGCGGCAGACATAAACGCACGTTTAACATGAGTTGGGGGGAGCGCTACAACTCTTCCTTCTTTGGTGACGAGACATTGGCAACCTTAAAGGACGAGCAGCTTTATATTGATTTTCCTGCTTTTATAAAAGATGCGCGGGCAAGGCTTTTAGCAAACGATGGCAACCACGACTCCTCTCCGGAGGTAAGGGAGGATCTCAGTCTTCTATCCGAACGATATGGCATCGAACCAGATCTCTTTTACGAAGCTTGGACGAAAGAGCAGTTCCCCGACCTTGAGGACGGGGGGTTACATGATTGGGAGAAACGTAATTACACAAAGAAGGAAGCCCACATAATTCGTAAGGCTTTAATTAGTTTCATTGTCCGCCAGAAAAAGACAGGTGAAGTAGTTTACTGCTTTAGCGAACGTTTTAGCAGTCATCTCTGATTTAATATGATGTGTAATATTATACTTTTTTAAGATGATGAGATGAATAACCCATTTAAATATATATCTGCTGCTTGCTTCTTTTTTTCATCGCTGACTTTTTCCTTAGCGCAGAAACAGTCCAGTATTGTTACAATTGCAGCTGATGAGGAATCCTATAAGGGAAGTAAGAATGCAAAAGCAATGGCTCTGTATAATCTTGGCTCCAGGCTTTCATACCAAGGAGACGACTACGCTAAGGCCGCAACGCTTCTTGAAGAAGCAGTTCGATTGGACAGCACTTTTGTGGAAGCTATTGATAATCTCGCGGTATGTTATCGCCGTTTAGGTAAATACGAAGAATCTATAAGGTGTAGTGAGGACTCTATCAGAGCTTTCCCAAATGGTGAAATAGCACATTGCAATCTAGCTCTTACATATTCCCTAATAAATCAGCAAAAGAAGGCTTTATACGAATATAAGAAAGTTAAGGACATCAACCCTAACAATCCAGAGGCTTTCTACGGAAGTGCGGTCATTTGTTATGAACAAAATGATTTAACCCGAGCGCTTCTCAATGCTGCGGAAGCAGAGAGACTCTACAGAAAGACCTCAAACAACCTTTTGGGTGATGCTGAAGAGCTTATGGGACGTATTTACTTGAAAATGGGCTACACAGAAAGCGCGAGGGAATGGAGCTCTCGTGCACTTCGGCACAAGCCTGATATTGATAAAGAGCTTAAGAAGCTACTTGATGGGAGATCAATGTGAGCATTATCGATAATATAAAACAGAATCTTGCCTACCGGCTTCTTCTCTTTGTTTTGTTTATTATAATTTGTTTTGGATTAGAGAAACTCGGCTTTCTAGACTCTTCCTACACAGTTGTTAGTTCGAGGAGTTCTCCCGATGATATCATTACTTCAGCTCAGGATTCGTATTTTCAGTGGGAGATACGACTCAAGGAATCGAAGAAAGGCAGGTTTTCTGTAGTTGAGACGCTGACATTGCCATCGCCACCTAGTACTTGGTATGCCCCCAAAGGCTCCACCATTAGTACAGATGGCCTTTCCTGCACAACAAAGAAACAACAGCGCCTAATTTATTCTAGCTCGTTTGATGGAAACTGGCGGATTCCCACCAACTATCCGGAAGGTCTATACAAATTGGATGTAACTATTGACGACAAGCTTTCTAAGAGTTTTTATTTCCAGCTGTTCCGCACTGCTGCCTTAATATCACAAAAAGAAGTCGAGGTTTTCAGGGGCGCACCAACGGTAAGGTATTACATGCAGCATGATAATGTGAAAAGGGAAACTCTGACCTCTGATACTTCAATCGATAATATTTGTCACATTGTAAAGAGAGGAAATAACTATTACTGGAAAAGTCGTAACGATGAAATGCTTCTTCTTCTTGATAGTGGACCATATTCTTCAGCCTATTATTTTGTTTCTTTAAAGGGTGCAGGACTTATTAAGGTCTTGGATCTCTCCACCCCAGGACTTAAAGAAGTCCAATACATGGAGCAAGTAAGCACTTTGCTTTCTTCAATCACATACTTTGGGGAGGCAGACTATTTCTTTAAGTCTACAACTAGGCATGAATAGAACTTCCATCTCAGTCCTGATTCGCAGAGGCATTTTATACCTCTTTAGCTCAAAGTCTTTTAACCAAAACCAAATACCTCAGCACATATAAAGCAAATAGATATGTACTTTTAATCGGCATTTCAGAGAATACCCCCAATGACTCTTTATATTTCGGATGGAAAAACGGTTATTGGCCCGTTGGATGCTCTTGAAGTTTTGCAATATATTCAATCCCGGGACCTTAAGCCACAGGACTGGCAGATTTGCGACGAAAGTCATGTCTGGCGGCCACTAGCCGATCGTTTGACGGATTTAAAAATGGCAAAACAGACCACGACCAGCGTCCGCAAGATTCTCGAAGTTATTGAGCCAGGGAACATTCAGAATAAACCTGACATTAATTTGAAAGGCTACGAAGACAGGCTCGACTTGCCTGGCTCACTGGAGCGAATTGCAAAGATTAGGGAGGCTTTTGACGCTCTTTGGCACAAGCAACGTGAGCGATTAGTTTCACTCGTTAAAAACCGCGAGCCGGAAGACAGCATGAAAATCAGCATTAAGGAGCACAAAGTTCTCCAGGAGCAGATAAGCAATCTGGTGATCGATTTTTGGCGGAAATCAGGCGTCATTCTTGAATGGATTAAGGAAATTACATGGGGTGACCCAAGCGAGCTTGGTGACTGCTATTTTAGGCTTATAGGTGCTGACATGGATAAAAAAACGGAGGAGGCAGGAAAACTCCTTGAGGAAAAGGGCATTCATGATTGGGCCGGATGTTACTGCTTCATGAAAGACGAACAGTATGTCTACATCGGAATGACCACAGATTCATTGAAAGACAGAATTACCATCGGTCATAAAAACAAGTTTTTTTGGGATGAGACCAACGGAATCAGAATATTGATCCCCAAGAACGCAAAACAGTGCAAGAAATTGGAACGGCTATTAATTATGGCCTACGAACCCAAGGTAAATGATTCGGACGGTCATAAGTCATCTGCTGCCGATGACTGTCTGGAAATTATTAGCAAGGAACTTGAAGAGCTTACGCTGCCTTAACTCATCGTTTCCGTATCAGTATTGAGGCCATGGTAGCTGTTAGGGATCCAGCAACAGCGATCCCTACAAACATGGTGATGACCCCTACATAGCGCCCTGCCGTAGTGATTGGGTAGACATCGCCATAACCAACCGTTGTGACTGTGGTTACCGCCCACCAGAGGGCATCCCCTGCATTCTTAATCTTTGCCCCAGCAACATTGCATTCGGCTTCGAGCACTAGAAAGGCGGACATAAAGATTGTTGAAACCGCCAAGACCGAAGTAACAGCAAAAGCCCCAGCAGTTGGGTTGCGGAATAACCCTTCGGTGATGTCACTTAATTTGGATACCTGTCGAATGACCTTTAGGATGCGGAGAATGCGGAAGATACGACCCAGCGCAGCACCAGGAATGATTGGAATACTGGATAGTAAATCAATCCAGCCGTACTTCATGTAGGTCAGCCGTGCTCCCTTGGCTTGGATGAACTGCTTTACGAAGTCCGCAAAGAAGAACGAGCAGAGCACATAATCGGCAGAATCAACGATTTGAAGGATATCTTCACTGCCCTTGTAGAGCATTTGAATGGGCAAGAGGGCCAGAGAGAATATTGAAAAGATCAGGATGACAAAGTCCCAGCCACTGAACTGCTTCTTTTCAGCCATAAGAAGTAAACTATGTAATAGTGCATTTCGAGGTCAATTCTAGTTCCTCAGCCTACTTTGAGAAGCGGGAATAGATTGTCCCCCAATCGTTTGAGTAGCCTTAAGCTCGTAGATAATAACGTGTTGATCGGCAAAAGTCGCTTGAGCAAAGTTTCAGTTTAGAGGACACATTTTTTATGACTTCTAATCAATAGTTCCATTTCTTCAAACAACCCAAAGGCCATTTTTAGTCACAATCCGGCAAAACCTACTAGAAGCTTTTTTCTTACTGACAGCAAATGACAAGCAAAGGGGATCAATCCCTCGTGATCTTGGAGATAAAGCCGAGCAGTTTATTCATCTCAGTATCTGCGTTGTGCCACCAATCGGTCGACCAGATCCGATAAAGCTTCCAGCCAAGCCCTTCAAGTACCGCCTGACGAAGTTTGTCTCGGTCACGTGCTGTGGCAGCGCGATGGTAAGTGGCTCCGTCGCACTCGATCCCCAAAAGATACCTGCCTGGCGCCGATGGATCAACGACAGCGAGGTCGATGCGGTAACCAGAGCAACCGACCTGATGATGAACGTCATATCCCGCCTCCAGAATGCGATTTGCGACCATGCGTTCAAATTCCGAATCCACATCTTCAAGGGAGGCACCGCTTGTTGCTGCGACCAGCGCGATTGGTCCGCGTTCGGCGTATTCGAGGAAGTATTTTAAATCCCGCACGCCGCGACGCTGGGTTCGGGTAAGATCGATCTGCTCTCCTCGCAATCCGCTGAACACGATTACCTCATGTTTCGCTCGGGTAACGGCGACGTTCAATCGGCGCTCACCTCCCTCGCGGTTGAGCGGGCCAAAGTTCATCGAGATCTTTCCGGCCTCGTCCATACCGTAGCAGATGGAGAACAAGATGACGTCCCTTTCATCGCCTTGGACGTTCTCCAGGTTTTTCACAAAAACCGGTTCACCCTCCACCGGAGGCTCATCACCAAAATGGCACTCGATCTCAGGATATTTACTCCTTTCCTCGTCCAGCAGGTTTTCAATTAGCGCCTGCTGAGCCTGACTGAAGGTCACAACTCCGAAGGAACGACGTGAGGCAGAAGGATCCCTAAGCCGCAAAACCAATTCCCGCACCAGGGTCTGTGCTTCTATGCGATTTGTCCGGGACTTGCCTTTGTCATATCGCGCATCAGGAATATGATGAAAACGTACACCGCCTAATTCCCGTTCTGGCGACGGAAAGGTAAGAAGGTCGTTATCGTAATATTGCCGGTTGCTGAAGGTTATGAGCCCCTCGTGGCGACTGCGGTAGTGCCAACGAAGCCGCTTGTGACGAAGACCGAGAGTCATCAATTCATCGAGAATGCTCTCCATATCCTTATGCTCGTCAGGGGTCAGATCGTCTTCATCGTCCGTGCTGGCAGCAAAGAAGCTGGTAGGCGGAAGCTGCTTTGGATCTCCAACAATAATGAGCTGTCGACCGCGGGCGATAGCACCGATAGCGTCCCAAACGGGAATCTGGGAGGCTTCGTCAAAAATCACCACGTCGAAGGTTTCATGCGATGACTCGAGATATTGCGCGACAGAAAGTGGGCTCATCAACACGCAGGGTTTCAGCCGCGGAAGAAGGGTGGGGATACGGTTGATCAATTGTCGAACCGGAATATGCCGCATGCGTTTGCCGATCTCTTTCCGAAGCAGACCGATCTCAAGTTTCGAAATGTCGTCAGCTGCGTGGCCCCGGGGGACTCCTGCGGCAAGTCGGGCACGGATCATGTCGCACGATAGTTTTGCCAGCTGGACGTCCAGGTCACGGAAGTGTTTAATATTTTCGTTGTGCTCGCTGCCGTAGAAATTACGAAGCGCTTTGTTGTTTTCGAGAATGGCGAAGAATAGAGCCCGGCGAAAACTGCATTCGAACAGAACCAGAGCTTCAGTCGTAGCCCCACTCGCTGATTCGATTTTCTGAACAACTCGCGAAAGCCCTAAGCCAATTGCCTCGTGCCGGACCTTTTGCCAGGAACACCATTCACGTATCCCAGACCAAGCTGCTGAGATTTTTTCAACCATTGCCCATATCGCCGAAAAGTAATCCTTTGCGCCATCGATCGACTCACGGTTAAGCCGGACCGCGGAGGCGTAGACATCCAAGCTTATACTAAGGCTGCCCAGACGTTCGCGGAAACGAATGAAACGATCACAGACGGTAGTTCCGGATCCGTAAGATGCAGCTCCCTCTGCGAAAAGCGTTGAGAGTTTATTCCGGAACGAATTAAGCCACACCAGATCTTCGCCGGTGAAGGCAAGGAGACGGGTATTGAGGTTTTCCCCCCATGCGCGCGCTTTTTGGATTGCATCTGCTTTCGGCTCCCCTCTTTCCCAGATAATACCAAGGCATGCTTGGGCGACTGGAGCAGCTGTGGAGAAATCTGCATTGATTTTACGAAGTCGCGGGGCTGAGCCGAGAAAAGTATCCAGCGCTTGTTTCATCTGGGTTAAATGATCCGAAGCATCATCGAAAGCTTTTTGCTCTAACACCGCCGACTCAATGAATGCCCTGCTCGCAGCATCATATGCAGATACTGCATCGCGCAGTAATTCGAGAAGTTTGCCGACTTCGGATCCGTGCTTCAACCACGACGCCCCCGCCAAGAACCATTCCGCCAAAAGGCAGCGCATTGCTTCGCGCCATTCGTGGTCCTTACCAGCCAATCGGTCCAGCCGAAGGTGTAGTCTTTCACCCCAGGCACGGATGATGGAAAGTTCGTCCCCCTTTGGCTCGCCGTCGCGCCAGCTTTGCCCGAGGAGCTTGATTGCGGTAGTCGCGACGGATCCAAGAATATTATTTATCTCACGAAGTCTCAGAGCGGTGCTGACGATTTCGCCCATGAGCAATGGATCTGGCTTCACTTTATCGGGAAGAGCATGCCTCAGCTGTTTGCGAACCCAGCCTATATTCAGAATCTTCGGCAAGAACCAAGCGGTTAGCGCTTTGTTGCACTTCTTTTGAAGAAGGTCTAGATCGAGAGCAAGAAGCTTAGCTTCATCGTAGTCGTTGATTTTTGATCGAAGGTCCACGCGCTCCCGGGCCAGAAGAATCCAGTGTTCGAGGAGTTCTGCTGTGTGCTGCCAAGGGTCCGTGGCGAACGCGGGGCCCACTGTTTCAGATTCCAGAAGGCATTCCGCTAGATCGACAAGCCGGCGCAGCTGCTCGCTAGTGATATCCGAATTCGGCTTTTTCAGCCACGCCAGCACCGGGGAAGTCGCATGAGCTGCGCGATCCCTGAGGATTTCAAGTTCTCGGGCTTTTTGGAAAATAGCCGTGGCGAGCTCGTCGGAACAGGTTTCGCAAGGAAGTGGAATCCGTCCCGAGACCGAAGGCGGATATAATGGGGACAACGCGGCGCGCAATCCGACGCGCTCACCCGCCAATTCGCTCCAAATGTCGAGGTCTTGCGCAAGCTGACTCCATGGGGTGGTGACGAAAGCGGAACCCACCGGCTCCGGCTCAAGTAGATTTTCTACCAAGGCGTCGAGACGCAGCAAATCTTCACGGGAAAGCACGCGTGAGCACTGGAGCCATGACATTAGTTCCTTTGTTGCCTCAATCGCGCTGCTGCATTTAACGGCAATTTCATTTTGCAGATTTTGTGCCCGCTCGGCCCACGAAGGGGACCAGTCCTCGTGTTCGACGGGTCTGAGCGGATGATCCTCCAAAGAGCCCAACGGTTGCGATCGGCGTTGCAGCTGTCGTGCGACCTGCCGCGCCAAGTCGAGCGTCTCTGCGCTGGTTTCAAGAATGGCGGACCAGGTATCGAGCGCTACCGTTTCTTTATCCTTTCGCGGAATTAGGTAATCAAGACAATGGTGGGCACTCAGTCCGCAGGGAAAACGGCTATGTAAGGCGCGGGTGTAGCCGTTTAGGGAATCCCGTAGGCGTTCGAGTTCGGCTGCACGGTGTTCCCAATCAATAACTCCTGCTGCCTCGACGAACTTCAGAGTATTTTCGAACTGAGCCAGCACATCAGCTTTGCCTGTTTTGTTGGAATGGAGTTCCAAACAGAACGGCTCCAGTCCGTCCTCGCGCAGGCGACGGTGCACCACATCTAATGCGGCCCGTTTTTCCGCGACGAAGAGCACCCGTTTTCCAACGGCAAGGCAGTGAGCGATGATGTTGGTGATGGTTTGGGATTTTCCCGTTCCGGGCGGGCCTTCCAGTACAAAGTCATGCCCATCCGCCGCCGCCATCACGGCCGCGAGTTGCGAGGAATCAGCGCTACGCGGGCAGAGTATCTCCCTCGGGTGAAAACGGTCATCCAGTTCATGTGCCTGAACGTCGCCGGGTGGATTCGCAAACGGTATTCCGGCCTCTTCGATGAGATGCCGGACCACCCTGTTTTTCTTTAGATCATCGAGACGATCACTCAGATCCTTCCAAAGTAGAAATTTTGTGAAAGAGAATTGGCCAAGCCAAACCTCCGGCTTAACCTCCCATCCAGACAGATCGCGTACAGCATCGCGAACAATCCGTAACACCTTCGAGACGTCCACCCCGTTTTCGTCAACCGGCAAAGGGTCTAGACCGTTTATTTCTTTCCGGAAATTCTGCCTCAGCATCTCCATCAAGGTGAAGTTAAGACGGGTTTCCTCATCCACCCTGCGAAGGAAGAATCCCTCAAGCACGGACTTCCTTTTCAACTCAACCGGTACCATCAGCAAAGGCGCGCGGTGGACGCACTCGCTGTGCAATGTCTCACGCCATTCGAGAATACCCACGGTCGCAAATAATGTGTTAGTGCCGTTTTCATCCAACGCATTGCGGGCAGAGCGGAATAGTTCAGTGAGGCGGCGAGCATGCTCATCCTTTTCTAGATGGGTATGCAAACGCCCGGCTGAGAGCTCCTCCTGTAAATGTTCCTTAAGCGCGTCGGCGCGTTGCTCGTGAGTGTAAACCACCGCATCGCGTGGGTCGTCTTGGCTCATTAGTTTCGGCTTCGGCTGAAGAGAGAGAAGCCGCTCGGCTGCCAACTCATCCTCGAATCGATCAGGCTCAGCTAAAACACGGATGGTCGTTTTCGTATCGCGGAAATTCAGTAAGCGGTTCCGCAAACTTAGATCAAGCAGTCGGCTTTTCCAGAGATCGATTCGGTTTGCGGGCTTAGCGGGACCAGTTTCAGAAATCTCGATCACAGCGGAGAATTCGCGTTCCCCTAGCCCGGTGGATGCCGGCGCAGACTCGACCTTTCTCACCGCCGGATGTCCAGAAGAAGCCTGCCCAGCTACGGGGAGTGGTAATATTCTCGCTGATCGCGCGGCGTGCACGTCTAACGCAAGACGGAAAATGTGGTCTTTTTTTAGATGAGGATCTGCAAGTAGTTCCGCGTTATTCAAAGTTCCTGGATTGCCGCCGGTTACAGCAGTAGCCTCGAAAACGGTCAGCAGCTCCAATTCAACGTCCTTTCGGACCTGCTGCAAATCGTCGCCAGCTGGTTCTGGCATACTGCGTTCTTCCAGCCAACACCCTGCGTAGGCGTGTCCTTCGTGAAGGAAGACGAACGGACGAAGCCCCGCCTGCTCACAGCAAGCGGCGAAAAGGAGGCTTAGATCGAGACAGTTTCCGAAACGCTGCGACAGAATATCGGATGGCAGACGAACTTTCTGACCCGTGGTCTCGAAACTTGCTGGAAGTCCTATGTAGCGAATCTCCAATTCGCCGATGGCTTTATATATCGCCGCGATCTGCTCCCATGACCGCTTACGGTTCTTGTCCTGATATGCGTTCAGAGCCGAACGTCCCGTCATTTCCTTTAGGATATCAGATGCCCTGCTAAGGATCTTTCCTACAGCCGGATCGTTCGGCAGCACAAAGGCGGCGAGGATTTCGGGCAACGAAACCAGTCCGCACCATTCATTGCGAGCGAGGAGGTCGATAGGTTCGGTGATAGAGCGCACTACCTCACCTCCCTCGACCATTTCGACTTTCAGCCAGCCGGATACCTTTTCCTTCAGCCCATCCAGAAAATCGTGGCTCAGTTTTAGGTCAAGTTGGGGAGGCGAAATTCGAAATTCATCGCCGCCTTTCAGAGTTTGGAGACGTACTTCCACCGGTTGCGCGAAGGGTGGTTCCGTGGTCAGCCGGAAGGTTAAATCTTTCCGCGGCACGCCGTTGTTCTGTAAGCGCATCTCTTTCACCACCGGAATAGAATTCTGCTGGAAAGCGTAGTTAATGGAGCGGTCGTAAATCATCGAAATCCGAGGCTGAGGCGGCACAAGGGTTACGGCTGCGGACCGCTCTGCCAGCACCTCGCCGCCCTTGACCAGAGCTACCCGTATTTTCGCATCTGTCCGCTCAGGTAGTTTAAGAAAAAAGTCTGTTTTTAGGTCAACCGTAATGTCGCTGTGGGGCTGACGAGTCTTCGCGGGCAATACCGGAATAGGCAGTTGCATCTTTTCAAAGCATGCAGGGTGGCAGGAAATCTCGACCACTAGCTCCTTATGAGCCTCGGCACCGTCATTCACCAGCTCGAGCAGTTCGCCAATTCGGAAGGAAACTTGCTCGAAAGTGAATTCGATGACATCAGGAAATTTGCCCTCGATCTGAAAGCTCATATTAACGCGGGTAGATGCTCGAAAACGGATGTGAAAACTGGATGCGACCTAACACGTCCGGCGAGAGGGCACACTCATTTGCATGCACACTCCGCTTGCCCAACATGACTAGGCAGCACTTCTTCATACTTAATTACTTTTATCTGATAAATAACCGCACCCAAGCCTTCAATTCCTGAGTCCGCTTTGCGGAACTGGGATGAATTGCCCGCCAACGTTCGATGGCGGTTCGGGCTTATAAGCAATCGCCTGCTGAACCGCAGAAGCAACTGCTTCACACCACTCCAGCGATTTACTACTCAAATACTCCGTCTCCCAAAAGCCCCCAGTACAAATGTTCACACTGTGTGGCACCTCCCGCTTAAAGTTTGGGAAAATCAATCCTATTCCCATTAAAAGGCAAAACCCGACTCCCATCCAAACTCCAGCGACACCGGATAAAATCCCCAAGGCAATAAAGAGCCATCCCAGGCTTCGCATGGGTCCTCGAAAAATCGAATTCTCCTTGTTCGCACCATGAGTGACAGACCGGATTTCCGAAACCGCAAAAGCCTTGTTCCATGGCGGGCCGATGGTCACCAGATGTTCCGTCACCCTAACCTGACCATCATCAAAGAATACTTTAGGTCCTTTTTCCCCATCCCCACCCCCTCCTCCTCCGCCAAACTCCAGCCTCGGCGGCTCCCAATCTCCTGGCCCGCCTGTGTCCACCTTGGCCTCGCCATCTGCGGAAAATGGGGTCCATAACCGATTGGGCATCTCTCTTAGAACCTTGACCGCTTTATCCCCGTCGAAGGCGTCAATCTTCACATAAAGATCCAATCGTTTGGTCTGCTCCACCACGGCCAGCTGTTTTTCCAAACTCGCCAGCATTTCAAAGAAGGGCTTAAGGATGGATAAGGTCCAACCGTTCATGGCGGCCAATAGTTGCCCACCTTCCGGGTACCAACGAAGGGTCTGGGTCTCTCTTTCCCAATCCACACACGCTGCCAGGTCACCGCAGATCCAATCCACCCAAGCCACGATCTTTTCCGGATTTCCCTTAACCCCGGGCGGACCAAAGGCTTCGTTTGTGACGCGTTCATCACCGAAACCGGATATGCGGTTGACGATGCCCTGCAGATTGTCCAATTGCTTGCGATTCCAAGAAAGAACATCACGGATTCCATGGGGGTGCCGGGGTGTTTCCTTGTATCCCGTGACGTTTTCCCAATCCTGCCGAACCACGGTGAAACGAAGGGTCATGAGCCGGTAAGCCAACAACCATTCCCAATGCACGGGTTGCTCGTTCATGAGCTGCTGACACTCATCATCGATCTGCGGATATCTAGTCGAATCGGGAAGAATCGTGCGGAGTTTTTCTTTTCTGCCCCTTGGAGTTGCCGACCGTATCGGCGAAGCCACACCGCGTCCACTACTCGCCCCACTCCCCCACTTGAACTTAGGAGATCGATAAGACATTCCACTTCCCGGAATGCCCACTGTGGTTCGCACCCCAGAGGGAGAAAGATTTAGGGAAAGCCCACGTCCACCCATGGAAAGCGAAGTACCGGTCTTGGAGAGATTCAGCCGGAGCCCAGGCAGAAGTCGTATCCCACGATGAAATCGGAATGCCATGTTTAAATTAAAACCTTAAAGCTCCCCCTAGGACAAATACAGGGCTACCGCCCGTGCGCCGTAAAAAAGCTTTTCGCGCAATCGGCTGGTTCGATTCCCTCACTCGGAGAATTAAAAAAAGGCCTTTCAGGTAGCACTAACAATTGCTTTTGTGTAAGTTGTTGATCATTAACGTGCGGCTGGAGGGAATCGAACCCTCGTGTCTAGCTTGGAAGGCTAGCGTTCTACCATTGAACTACAGCCGCAAACCATCTGCGCCGTAGAAGATTTGAACTTCTAACCTCCTGATCCGTAGTCAGGTGCTCTATCCAGTTGAGCTAACAGCGCGTGTATCTAAATCCTACCCACACACCATCCCCGAGGCAATCTTCGACCCCACGGGAACCCTTTTGACCCCACACCACTTTTTTGCGAGTCTTTCCCTTTCCGGGCGGATACCGAAGTGGCCAAACGGGGCAGACTGTAAATCTGCTGGCTCACGCCTTCGCTGGTTCGAATCCAGCTCCGCCCAACTTCTTCCCGTCTTTTCCCCATCGCCCCCTCCCACCTCTTTCCGTCCTCCCCAACATCCGCTACCAATCTTTATGGCCATGTCTCTTCTGCCTTACGAGCACCACCGCCAACCCTTGGCCCCCCACCATGTCTTTGTCCGACGGGTCCTTCTCCATTTTTCCATGGCCATCAGCTTGATCAGCGTCTCCCTCGGAATCGGGATCCTAGGGTACCACCACCTCGGCGGATTGCCCTGGGAGGATGCACTCGTCGAATCCTCCATGCTCATGGGCGGACAAGGCCCCGTCTACGGCCAGAGCCTGACCACTGTTCCCGCCAAACTTTTCTCCTCCGCGTACGCCCTCTTTTCCGGAATCGTCCTGATCGCCCTCTTCGGCATCATCCTCGCCCCGATTTTTCACCGTATTCTCCACCGCCTGCATGTATCGGAAAAATAAAGCCCACTCATGAAAGACAAATGGATCCAACTTGCCCTCCGTCTCGCCGAGGCCACCGCCCCGACGAGTACCGACCGTTATCACAAAGTTGGTTGTGCCATCCTTCGTAAAGAAGGCAGCGTCTGCGGAATCGGATTTAACGGCCAACCCCCAGGAGTCGACCTCACAGATGACGAAGCCCTGCACCGAGACTTCCGTCGCCGCCTTACCACCCACGCCGAAAGCAACGCCCTAGCCTTTTGTAAACCCGGCGAACCCTACCTGCTCGCCGTCACTTTACCCCCTTGCGACCGATGCCTCGTCGATGCCGTCCGTTATGGAGTGAAAATTATTGTCTGCCGACCCAGCCCCGAACCGGATACACACCCCGTTCCGC
>Ga0214919_10001912_pt1 | contig 33405 bp, 29 predicted proteins | sample LL1503_MetaG_FD_177994 | JGI IMG/M metagenome (GOLD analysis project Ga0214919, IMG submission 177994) | Freshwater microbial communities from Lake Lanier, Atlanta, Georgia, United States - LL-1503 | ecosystem: Environmental > Aquatic > Freshwater > Lake | place: USA: Georgia | collected... | reverse complement strand
CGATTTCAGGGTCAGGCCAGTCTCGGTGAAGGTCTCGATCTGGTCGGTGACGACGCTAGACTTGCCGTCCTTAATCGAGGTGAACAGGTCGCCATTGGGCACCAGGCAAAGGCGCTGTTCCCACGGATTATATTTCGGCGTGAAGTGCTTCTTGATGTCGTAGTCAGGACCCAGCGCCGCGCGCACGCCGCTGAGCAACAGGGCCTTGACCCGGTCCGGAGCCTTGCGACACATGCGAAAGAAATACATGCCCAAGAGCACCGTCTTCCAACGGGTCAGGCTATAGGCCAGCTTGGCGGGCAGACGCGCGCGCAGCCAATCGGCAACGGCGTCATAGTCGGGCCGCGCAACAATATAGGTCGGCGAGCGTTGCAGCATGGTCACGTGGGCAGCGGTCTTGGCCATTTCAGGCACCAAAGTCACTGCCGTCGCGCCACTGCCGATGATCACGACCTTCTTGCCGGCATAGTCGAGATTTTCCGGCCATTTTTGCGGATGGATGATCTGTCCGGCGAAGCGCTCAGTGCCCGCAAAGTCCGGCGTATAGCCGCCCGCATAGCTGTAATAGCCGCTGCACATAAAAAGGAAGTTGCAGGTCAGTCGGGTGACGGTCTTGTCTGGCCCAACCTCGCACTCAACGGTCCAGGCCGCATCGGCGGTGGACCAGCTGGCCCGCTTGACCTGATGGCTAAGGCGGATGTGCTGATCGATGGAGGCTTCCGAGGCGGTGTCCTTGACATATTTCAGGATCGACGGGCCGTCGGCGATGGCCTTGGACTCCTTCCAAGGGCGGAAGGAATAGCCGAGCGTGTACATGTCGCTATCCGACCGGATGCCCGGATAGCGGAACAGGTCCCAGGTCCCGCCAATCGACTCGCGGCCCTCGAGCAGGGCGAAGGTCTTGCCGGGGCAATTGAGCTGCAGGTGACGCGCCGCGCCCACGCCTGACAGGCCTGCGCCAACAATGATCACGTCAAAATGGGTATCACTCATGGCCGGGCCGGTCCTTCACGCAAACACTAAATAGGTGATCAGCGATCACTCAGCCTATAGGCTAACCTTGGGGGACCAAGCTGTCCAGAGACGCCCTGACCCTTAATGCGGATCACGCAAAATCGCGTGACAGTTCGGCCCGTGTGGCGGGGCTGAGAATGGCCATGTGGGCGTAGGATTCGTGGTCGCTGCCGATCAGGATGGTGGTCGCGGGATCGCGGAACTGGGCGATCTGTTCGGGCAGCAGGGTGAAGTGCAGGAAGTGGACGGCAGAGGTCTTGCCGTCGTCGCGCGTGCGCTCTTCTTCACCATCGGCTGTGCCATAGATCTTGGTCTCGCCGACCTTGAGGTACAGCAGGTCCTCAACGCCGCCCAAGCGGGCCAAGATCTGGGCGCGGCGAACCGGGTCCTCAACCTCTAACATGATGGTGGCGACCAGTTCCTGACCCGTGGGGATCATGGGATTATAGGCGGCAAGCTCGTCTGGAATCTGAGCGGCACCGCCCTTTTCGATCAGGAGCATCTCCTGGATCTGGAACAGCATGGTGTCGAAACACTCAAAATAGAAGGTGCAATGCGGGCCCAGATGGACGCGGCGCAGGCGCTTGATCGGCAAGAGCGCGGCGCGGCGCTCCTTGCGGACCTTGGAAAATTCAGCGTCGGACAACAGGTCGGAGGCGGCGATCTGGCGGGGGCTGGTGGGCATGGTCATGGGCTCTCAAAATACCCCGTAGGCACGGGCAAAGATTTCGATGGGGTGGGATTGGCGCGGCTGAGCCTTGTCGCCGGTCTCGGCAATCAGGATCTGGCCCAGATGCTTGCAGGCCAACGGGCAGTCGGAACAGAGCTCTGCCGTATCCTTTTGCGCCACAGCCTTGGCGGCAGGCTTGCCGATCTTCATGGCCAAGGGACGGGTGTCCTTCATGACGCCGAAGGTGCCGCCATGGCCCGAACAGCGCTCGACAATCTCGACGCGGGTGTCTGGGATCAGGCGCAGCAGTTCGGCCGACTTGGCCCCCATATTCTGGGCGCGGGCGTGGCAGGCATGGTGAACCGTGACGCCGCCCTCGACGGGGGTCAGACCGGGCGCGAGGCCTTGGGTCTTAGAAATATCGACGACATATTCGCAGACATCGCGGGTGGCGCGGGCCAGGGCCTGAACCGCTTCATTCTCAGGCAAGAGCAGCGGCCACTCGAACTTCATCATCAGGCCGCAACTGGCGGTCAGGGCCACAACCTCATAGCCCTGCTCAATATAGGGGGCGAAGGCCTTGGCCACGCGCTCGGCCCGTCCAGCGACATCGGCGAGATCACCGGCCTCGAGCTGAGGCATGCCGCAACATTCCGGATAAACCAGCTTGGCCTCAACCCCTTGTTTGGCCAGAACCTTGGCCGCAGCAACCGCTGTATCAGGGGCGTTGTAGTCGACAAAGCAGGTGGCATAGAGGGCTGCCTTGCGCTGGCCGAACGCCGGTCCCGCTGGATCGGGCGCATAGGGGGTGGCGAGCAGGTCGGTGGCGGTCTTGGAATGGAACTGCGGCAGCTCGGCCTCGGCATCGATCTCGGCGATGGCGTCGAGCAGCTTGCGCAGCGGGGTGTTCTTGCGGGCCGTCATCCAGTTGGCGATGCCCGCCACCGGCTTGGCCATCTTGCCATTGCGGTCCGTCATGCCGAGCTGATCGCGAACGAAATTCTTCTCTCCCGCCCGACGCTTGGCGGCGCGGTAACGCAAGATCAGGTGGGGAATATCAATGTCGAACTCGTGCGGCGGCACATAGGGGCACTTGGTCAGGAAGCACATGTCACACAGGGTGCAGGCCTCATCGACCTTGGCATAGTCGGCCTTGGCGACACTATCGAGCTCGCCGGTCTTGCTCTCGTCGATCAGATCGAACAGGCGCGGGAAACTGTCGCACAGATTGAAGCAACGACGGCAGGTGTGACAGACGTCGAACTGACGCTCCATCTCCTTCTCGACGGCTTCCAGATCATAAAAGGCCTCGTCACGCCACGCGATGGGGTGACGGAAGGGGGCATCCAAACTGCCTTCACGGGCGGGTTTCACAGGATCAGCCACAATGTGCCTCTTGGATCAGATACGCGAACAGGATTTAGAAATGGATTGGGCGGCGAGGCCATCAAGCCCCACCGCCCAAAAACCGTTTAGGCCAGGGTGTCGAGGGCGCGCTGGAAGCGGCCAGCGTGGGACTTTTCAGCCTTGGCCAGGGTCTCGAACCAATCGGCGATCTCGTCGAAGCCTTCTTCGCGAGCGGTCTTGGCCATACCGGGATACATGTCGGTATATTCGTGGGTCTCACCGGCGATCGAGGCCTTGAGATTGTTCTCGGTGCCACCGATGGGCAGGCCGGTCGCGGGGTCGCCAACGGCTTCCATGAATTCGAGGTGACCGTGCGCGTGGCCGGTTTCACCTTCAGCGGTGGAGCGGAACACGGCGGCGACATCGTTATAGCCTTCGACATCGGCCTTTTGCGCGAAATAGAGGTAGCGACGGTTGGCTTGGCTTTCGCCAGCGAAGGCGTCCTTCAGGTTTTCTAGGGTCTTGCTATTGGCGAGGCTCATCTTCTGTTCCCTTTCCCGCGCTGGCTCGGAGCGTCCAGCGTTCATTGGCGATTTGGACTGTAAAGCCGCCATTGGCAAAGGGCTAATCGATTTAATTTCTTAAACCCATAGGAAAAATCAATGATTATGGAACCGGGCTCAGCAGGGGCTCACTGGCAAAATGAAGCCGTAAATTTTCGAAGGTCTGGCTAATCATGGCCGGGATGCCTTCAACAGACTGTCCCGCTGTGTGCGGCGTCAGAAGCGTGTTGGGAACATCGGCCCAGCGCGCTGCTGGAGTCGGTTCAACCTCATAGACATCTAGCGCCGCGCGGCCCAGTGCGCCGGACTTCAGCGCGGCGATCAGCGCGGTTTCATCCACCACCGACCCACGCGCCACATTAACCAGCAGGCCTTGCGGCCCAAGGGCCGTGATGACCTCTTGGCTGATCAGGCCGACATTGGACGCATCGGCCCGGCAAGCGACAAAGAGAATGTCCGACTGTTTGGCCAGTTCGACCAGATCGGCGACATAGCGAAGGGGTTGATCAGGCTTGGCCCGAGGTCCCCACCAGGCGATCTCTAGACCAAAGGCGGGCAAGCGCTCGGCAATGGCTAGGCCGATGGCCCCAAGGCCCACAATACCCGCCGTCCTGCCCCGCAAGGTTGGCCGAAGGGGACCGCGATAGGACGGTGTCCATCCCCCCGCACGCACCATCCGGTCGCCCTCAAGGATTAGCCGCCAAGAGGCCAATGCCGCGCCCACCGCCTGATCGGCGACATCATCGGCGTTGAGGCTGTCGGCATGGCTCAGTTCCACTCCCCGGCCGCGTAGAAAGATCGGATCATAGGCGTCGTAGCCGACACTAATGCAGGCCACGAGGCCAAGATTGGGCAGGTTTTCGTAAAACTCGCGGGCAAAACCGTGCTCGCCCGCCGCGACCAGGGCCTGAACCGACTGGCCCGGTCCCTTGGCCCAATCCAAAGGATCAGCCATCTCCCAAACCCGCAGGACCTCATAGGCTTGAGACAGCGGCCCCTCCAAACTCTTGAGCATAGGGTGGGTCAGGGCGACGACGGGCTTGGTCATGGCGTTTTTAGCGTCCGAACTTCTGGAACTTGAGGCGCTTGGGGATCAGGCTGTCGGCACCCAAACGGCGCTTCTTATCTTCCTCATAGGCTTCAAAGTTGCCCTCGAACCATTCCACATGGCCGTCGCCTTCAAAGGCGAGGATGTGGGTGGCCAGACGGTCTAGGAACCAGCGGTCGTGGCTGATGACCACGGCGCATCCGGCGAACTCCTCCAGCGCCTCTTCGAGGTTCTGCAAGGTTTCGATATCGAGGTCGTTGGTCGGCTCATCGAGCAGGATGACGTTGCCGCCGGTGGTCAGGGTCTTGGCTAGGTGGACGCGGTTGCGCTCACCGCCGGACAGGAGACCGACCTTCTTTTGCTGATCGCCGCCCCGGAAATTGAACGAGCCGACATAGGAGCGGGTATTGATTTCGCGCGCGCCGACCTTGAGCACGTCCAGGCCCTGAGACACCTCTTGCCAGACGTTCTTGTTGGGGTCGAGCGCATCGCGGCTCTGGTCGACATAGGCCAGCTTGACGGTCTCGCCGAGGCGCACCGTGCCGGTATCCGGGGTCTCTTGGCCGGTGATCAGCTTGAACAGGGTCGACTTACCCGCGCCGTTCGGACCGATGACGCCAACAATGCCGTTCGGGGGTAGCTTGAAGGTCAAGCCATCGAACAGAACACGGTCGCCGAAGGACTTCTTCAGATCGGTCACCTCGATGACCACATTGCCAAGGCGCGGCCCAGGCGGAATCTGGATGGTCGCGAAGGATTGCTTTTCGCGCTCCTGCTGGTTGACCATCTCCTCATAGGCCGCCAAGCGCGCCTTGGACTTGGACTGACGGGCCTTGGCCGAGGATCGCACCCATTCCAGTTCGCGGGTCATGGCGCGCTGGCGGGCCTCAGACTCGCTATTTTCCTGCACAATCCGCTTAGTCTTTTGCTCGAGCCAGCCGGAATAGTTGCCCTCGTAAGGGATGCCCTTGCCGCGATCCAGTTCCAAGGTCCACTTGGTCACCTGATCGAGGAAATAGCGGTCGTGGGTCACGAGGATGACGCAGCCGGGGAAATTTTCGAGGTGATGCTGCAACCAGGCCACGGACTCCGCGTCCAGATGGTTGGTCGGCTCATCGAGCAGCAGCATGTCGGGCTTGGAGAGCAGCAGGCGGGCCAGAGCGATCCGGCGACGCTCACCGCCCGATAGTTTATCGACGGCGCTCTCGTCGGGGGCGCAACGCAGCGCGCCCATGGCCATTTCGATCTTGCTATCGATGTCCCAGAGGTCGCCCGCGTCGATCTTCTCTTGAAGGGCGTTCATCTCCTCCATCAGCTCGTCGGTATATTCCTCGCCCATCAGGGTAGCGACTTCGTTATAGCGGTCGAAAATCTTCTTTTCTTCGCACCAGGCGATGACATTGCCGCGCACATCCAGGCTCTCGTCCAGATGGGGCTCCTGCTCAAGATAGCCCATCTTGATGCCGTCAGCGGCCTTGGCCTCGCCGTTAAATTCCTTATCGATCCCGGCCATGATCTTCAGCAGGGTCGATTTACCCGAGCCGTTGACACCAACCACGCCGATCTTGGCGTCGGAATAGAAGGACAGCCAGATGTTCTCGAACACCTTCTTGCCGCCGGGATAGGCCTTGGTCAGGCCTTGCATCTGGAAAATATATTGCTGTGCCATGGGGCGCGGGCGCTCTTCACGATCGAGGAAATGGGGCTGACAGGGATGTAGCCGCCTATGCGATCAGAGGCAACGGTTAGGCGGGGCTTTCTGAGTCATCGTGATGTCCCTCCGCCCTGCTCGGCGCAACCTTGCCAAGCCTCACAAAGTAAGACATAAAGATATCCTTATATCTTTATGTGATAGGCGAGCGCCATGACATCGGAAGAGGTAATTGAAGCATTGAGGGCGGCGGGTGAGCCCACGCGCCTGCGCATTCTTGCCCTTTTGGCCAATGAAGAGCTGGCCGTCATGGAACTGAGCCAGATCTTGGACCAGAGCCAGCCGCGTGTCTCGCGCCATCTCAAACTGCTCAGCGACGCGGGGTTGATCGAACGGTTCCCAGATGGCGCTTGGGTCTTTTACCGCGTTGCCGCCGATCCGGCCATGCGCCATTTCGTCGATCAGGTTTTGGACATGATCGTCGCGTCGGACCTTGGCATGCAGCGCGATGCCGAACGGCTCGATGCGGTGCGCGGTGAGCGCTCGTCCGATGCCCAGTCCTATTTTGAGCGCAATGCCGCGCGCTGGGATGAGATCCGGTCGCTCTATGTGTCCGAAGCCAATGTCGAGGCCGCCATTCTCTCTGCGGCGGGGTCTGGTCCCTTTGAACGGATGATTGATCTGGGCACTGGGGCTGGCCGGATGCTGGCCCTTCTGGGACCCAAGGCCAAGGACGCCATCGGCCTCGACCTGTCGCAGCAGATGCTCAATGTCGCGCGCCTGCATGTGACCGAGGCGGGCCTTCAGGGCGTCGAGCTGCGTCACGGCGACATCTTCGCCACCCGATTGCCCGACCGCAGCGCCGATCTGGTCGTCGTCCATCAGGTTCTGCATTATCTCTCGGACCCAGCCTCTGCGGTAATTGAGGCGGCGCGGCTGGTCGCCCCGGGCGGGCGGCTCTTGATCATTGACTTTGCCCCCCACGCGCTGGAGTTCCTGCGCGAGGCACACCAACACCGCCGCCTTGGCTTTTCCGATGATGAGATGGGCCGTTGGATGGCGGAGGCGGGACTGCTCGCGCCCGACCTGACCACCCTGCCCTCAGCCTCGTCTGAGGGCCTGACCGTAAAGATTTGGGTCGCCAAACGCGGCCCAGCGGACCTTAAGAGTTCGAAAGTTTCCTAATGTCTATTTCCCCGATCCAAGCGCCCTCCGTCGAGATCGACACTTTGGGGCCGATTGCCCGCGCCGGTGAGCGCAGCAGCGCTGATGTGCGGGTGAGCTTTGAGTTCTTCCCGCCCAAGACGCCTGAGATGGAAGAGTCGCTCTGGGCCTGCATCGGTCGTTTGGCCCCTCTAAGACCGGAATTTGTTTCGGTGACCTATGGCGCGGGCGGCTCGACCCGTGAGCGGACCCACCGCACCGTAAAGCGCATTTTGGATGAGACCAGCCTGGCCCCTGCCGCGCACCTGACCTGCGTCAATGCCACGCGCGAAGAGGTCGATGAGGTGATCCGGCAATATTGGGCCTCCGGCGTAAAGCACATCGTGTCCCTGCGCGGCGATCCGCCCGAAGGCCTAGGCGGCGCCTATGTGCCGCGCGCCGATGGCTATGCCAATGCAACCGAGCTTTGCACCGCCATCCGCAAGATCGCGCCCTTCGAGATCTCGGTCAGCGTCTATCCGGAAAAACATCCCGAAAGCCCCTCCATCGACCACGATATTGACGTGCTCAAGGCTAAGGTCGATGCGGGAGCGACCCGCGCCATCAGCCAGTTCTTCTTCGATATCGACGCCTATAGCCGCTTCATCGACAAGGTCCGTGCAGCGGGGATCACCATTCCGATCCTGCCCGGCATCATGCCGGTGACCAACTTCAAGGGCCTGGTCAAGATGGCGGCGGCTTGCCAGACGACCATTCCGGTCTGGCTAGCCAATCTGTTTGATGGGCTGGATGATGATCCAGAAACCCGCCGCCTGCTGGCCGGAGCCATTGCCGCTGAAATGTGTTCAAAGCTGCAGGAACGCGGGTTCCAAGACTTCCACTTCTACACCCTAAACCGCGCTGATCTGGTCTATGCCATCTGCCGCGTCTTGGGCGTGCGAGAGACCGTCTAGGTCCTCATCCTAAGCCTAAACCTGATCGAAAGAGACGAGACCATGAGCCGTGCTGATCGTATTGCCGCCCTTAAGGCCGCCGCCGCTGAACGCGTGCTGGTGCTGGATGGGTCATGGGGCGTGATGATCCAGAAATATAAGCTGACCGAGGAAGACTATCGCGGCAGCCAATTCGCGGACCACGCCATGCCGCAAAAGGGCAATAATGACCTGCTGATCCTGACCCGTCCGGACATCATCACCGACCTGCATGATGCCTACTATGCAGCGGGCGCAGACATTTCAGAGACCAACACCTTTTCCTCCACGTCCATCGGCATGGCCGACTATGGCATGGAGAGCCAGGTGCGTGCCTTGAACCTTGAGGCGGCGCGATTGGGCCGCGAAAGCGCTGACCGCTGGACCGCCAAGGAACCCCATAAGCCGCGCTTTTTGGCCGGAGCCATTGGCCCCCTAAACCGCACCCTGTCGATCAGTCCCGATGTGAATGACCCTGCGGCACGGTCTGTGACCTTTGATGAGGTCTACAATGCCTATCGTGAGCAGGTCTTGGCGCTGCATGAGGGTGGGGTGGACCTGTTCCTGGTCGAGACCATCTTTGACACCCTCAATGCCAAGGCGGCCCTGAAGGCGATCCTTGATCTGGAGGACGAGGGGCTGGAGCCCTTGCCGATCTGGATTTCCGGCACCATCACCGACCGCTCGGGCCGCACCCTGTCGGGCCAAACGGTCGAGGCCTTCTGGAACTCGGTCAAGCACGCCAAGCCCTTCGCTGTCGGCTTTAACTGCGCCCTCGGGGCAGAACTGATGCGCCCGCACATTGCCGAGATCAGCCGCTTGGCTGACACGCTGGTCGCCGCCTATCCCAATGCGGGCCTGCCCAATGCCTTTGGCGAATATGACGAGGAGCCGCATCAGACCGGTCACATGCTGCACGAGTGGGCGACGGACGGTATCGTCAATATTTTGGGCGGCTGCTGCGGCACGACGCCCGATCATATCCGCCATGTTGCCGATGCAGTTCGGGGCATGACGCCTCGCGTGCCACCCGTGCGGCCCACCGCCATGCGCCTGTCAGGCCTTGAGCCCTTTGAGCTGTCCTGAACCATGACGACCTCTGAAAGCATCACGACAATGACTGCCGCGCCTCGTCCGTCCTTCATCAATGTCGGTGAACGCACCAATGTCACGGGCTCAGCCAAGTTCAAGACACTGATCGTCGAGGGCAATCTGTCCGAGGCCCTGACCGTGGCGCGCCAGCAGGTCGAGGCCGGGGCTCAGATCATCGACATCAATATGGACGAGGGTCTGCTCGATTCTAAGCAGGCCATGATCACCTTCTTGAACCTGATTGCCGGTGAGCCGGACATCGCCAAGGTTCCGATCATGATCGACAGTTCCAAATGGGACGTGATCGAGGCGGGGCTGAAGTGCGTTCAGGGCCGCTCTATCGTCAATTCGATCTCGATGAAGGCGGGCGAGGCCGAGTTCATCCATCAGGCCAAGATGTGCCTGCGCTATGGCGCAGCCGTGGTGGTCATGGCCTTTGACGAGCAGGGCCAGGCCGATACGGCGGCCCGCAAGATCGAGATCTGCACCCGCGCCTATCGCATCCTTGTCGATCAGGTCGGGTTCCCGCCGGAAGACATCATCTTCGATCCCAACATCTTCGCCGTGGCGACCGGGATCGAGCAGCATGACAACTATGCGGTGGACTTCATCGAGGCCACCCGGGCGATCAAGCAGACCCTGCCCTATGCGCGGATCAGCGGCGGCGTCTCCAATGTCTCCTTCAGTTTCAGAGGCAATGAGCCCGTGCGCCGGGCCATCCACTCGGTGTTCCTCTATCATGCCATCGGGGCAGGCATGGATATGGGCATCGTCAATGCCGGGGACCTGCCGGTCTATGAGACCATCGATCCTGAACTGCGCGAGGCGGTCGAGGATGTGATCCTCAACCGTACGACCAGCCGCAATATCAGCCCGACCGAACATCTGGTCGAGATCGCCCCACGCTATAAGGGCGACAAGGGCGTGGCCCGCGTCGTGGACTTAAAATGGCGTGATGCGCCCGTGGCCAAGCGGATCGAGCATGCTCTGGTCAATGGCGTCACCGAATTTATCGAGGCCGACACTGAAGAGGCCCGCCAAGGCTTTGATCGGCCCCTTCACGTCATCGAAGGCCCCTTGATGGACGGCATGAACGTGGTCGGCGACCTGTTTGGCGCGGGCAAGATGTTCCTGCCCCAAGTGGTCAAGTCGGCCCGCGTCATGAAGCAGGCCGTCGCCTATCTGGAACCCTATATGGAGGCTGAAAAGGTCGGCAAGCCGCGCGAGATGGCGGGCAAGATCTTGATGGCGACCGTCAAGGGCGACGTCCACGATATCGGTAAGAACATCGTTGGCGTCGTGCTTCAGTGCAACAATTACGACGTGGTCGATCTGGGGGTCATGGTGCCTGCCGACCGCATTCTCGATGCCGCGATTGAGCACAAGGTCGACATCATCGGCCTGTCGGGCCTGATCACGCCCTCGCTCGACGAGATGGTGTTCGTGGCTCAGGAGATGCAGCGCCGGGGCTTCACCATTCCGCTCTTGATCGGTGGGGCCACCACCTCCAAGACCCACACAGCAGTAAAGATCGAGCCGGGCTATAGCGCCGGATCGACGACCTATGTGCTCGATGCCAGCCGCGCGGTCGGGGTCGTGTCGGGCCTTCTGTCCAAGACCGAAAGCACCCGCCTGCAGGCCGAGACCCGCGAAGACTATCAGCGCATCCGCGAGCAGTTCGAACGCGGCCAGCAGGCCAAGGCCCGCACCTCAATCAATGAGGCCCGCACCCGCGCCTTTGCCATTGATTGGACCGCCTTTGAGCCCAAGGTGCCGAGCTTCCTCGGGACTCGTAGCTTCGTGGCCTATGATCTGGCAGACCTCGCCAAGCATATTGACTGGACCCCGTTTTTTGCCAGTTGGCAGTTGATTGGCCACTACCCAGCCATCCTGACCGACGATGTGGTCGGCGAGGCGGCGACCAATCTCTTTGCCGATGCGCAGGCCATGCTCCAGCGCATTATCGACGAGAAATGGTTCGAGGCGCGCGGCGTGGTCGGCTTCTGGCCCGCCAATGCTGAGGGCGACGATATTGCCGTCTTTGCTGACGAGACCCGCAGCACCGAGATCGGCCGCTTCCATGCCTTGCGTCAACAGATGGCCAAGTCCGAAGGCCGCGCCAATCTGGCCCTTTCGGACTTCATCGCGCCTAAGGGCACCAAGCCAGACTATATCGGCGCCTTTGCCGTCACCGCTGGCCATGGCGAACCGCTGATCGCCGAGAAGTTCAAGGCCGCTGGCGACGACTATAGCGCCATCCTCGCCGCCGCCTTGGCTGACCGCTTGGCTGAAGCCTTCGCCGAGGCCATGCACAAGCGCGTGCGCACTGAGCTTTGGGGCTATGCCGCCGACGAAGCCACCACCGTTGAGGACCTGATCGCCGAGAACTATACCGGCATCCGCCCTGCCCCCGGCTATCCGGCCCAGCCGGACCATACCGAGAAGGCCACCCTCTTCCGCTTGCTCGACGCCGAGGCCGCCACCGGCATGGCCCTAACCGAAAGCTTCGCCATGACCCCGGCCTCGTCCGTCTCTGGCCTCTATTTCGCCCACCCCGAGGCCCACTATTTCGGCGTCGGCAAGATCGACCGTGATCAGGTCGAAGACTATGCGGGGCGCAAAGGCTGGGACCTCAACATCGCTGAACGCTGGCTATCGCCGATTTTGAACTACACCCCGGGCAAATCGCGGGGGTAGGGGGGGCTTCAAAAAAATAAGGCCCTCACCCAACCCTCTCCCTCAGGGAGAGGGCTTTATCATTCTTAGCCCTCGCCCCCTTGGGGGAGAGGGTTGGGTGAGGGGGAAATCCACGGCCCTCTGCGCCGCGCTCCCCACAACAGCGGGCCCGCTGCCCGCCAGAGTCTAAGGGTCTGGGTCCCCGCCTTCGCGGGGAACACGGAAAAACCTAAACAAGGCCCTCACCCAGCCCTCTCCCATAGGGAGAGGGCTTATAGGTTCTAGCCCTCGCCCCCTCGGGGGAGAGGGTTGGGTGAGGGGGTCACCCGCACTCTATCCAACGTCTTCCCTACCCCTCCAAAACCTCAACCCGCCGCAGCAAAGCCTCCATCGCGCGGTCGCGTAGGCCATCGGCCTGAAGGTGCCCCACAAGGTCGCAGAGGTAGTCAATATTGCGGCCCGACAGACCCTTGGCCCCCGCGATCAGTTGGGCCTGGTCCTCAAGGCTGAGATGCCCCGCCCACTGGGCATGTTGGCGGTCGGACAGATAGACCAGCGCCGAGGCCTTGGTTCCATCATCGAGCCGTACCTTGGCCCAGGCTTCGAAATAGGTCTCGGTCGGCTGTTCGCGCTCTTGCAGATAGGCATAGGTCTGGGCCCAATCCGAAGCAGCCACCCGAAAGGCCGCGCCCCGCACCGCACCCCCGGGCGCGAGGCCCAAAACCAGCCCCGGACGCTCATAGGTGCCGCGATGGTGAACCGAATAGATGCAAAAGGCGCGACGACGGCCATGGAGAATGGCGGCTCTTCGCTCTACAAAGGCAAAACCCGGGCGCCACATCAAGGAGCCATAGCCAAAGACCCAGCGATCGCCCTGATCCTCTAACGCCATCTGTTTAATCACCTTAACCCCTTAAGACATTCAGGCTGACCATGCCCGACCAAGACGCCCCTCGCAAACCCCCTCGCCGCTTTTGGCTGGTGGCCCCCTATATTTTGGTCGCACTCGCCTTTCTCGGCTGGAGCGCAGGCTGGATGGTGCTCAAGGGGCAGATGGAACAGCAGATGGACCGGGCTGCCGCAGATCTGCGCAAGGCGGGCTTCGAGGTGGCGTGGAAAGAGCGCAAGCTCGCGGGCTATCCTTTCCGCTTTTCGGTTACCCTGACCGAGGCGCGATTGCGTGAACCGTCGGGCTGGGGGCTCGACCTGCCGGTCCTGAAGGCAGAAGCCAGCGCCTTCAATGTCCAGCATTGGATGCTGGTCGCCAGCGACGGCGCTGTGATCACCCGGCCCGTGTCCGGGTGCCTGCGCGTCGCGGGCAAAGCCTTGCGGGCCAGCCTTGTCGCCACAGACGCCCCCCTGCCCCGGATCGCGGTCGAGGGGGTTCAACTGATCTTCACGCCAGAACCCGGCGCAAGGCCCTTTGCCCTCAGCAAGGCCGAGAAGCTGGAATTCCATCTGGTGCCCGGCGGTAAGGATGAGGCGGCGCTGCTGTTTCGCATCGACGGCGGCAAGGCGGCGACAGGCGGCTTGACCGCGCGTCTGGCGGGTGAAAAGCCGGTCTCGGTGCTCTGGGACTCCCTCATCAGCCAGCGCGACGCCCTGACCGGTCCAGACTGGCCTCAGGCGGTGCGCCACTGGACCGATGCAGGCGGGACCATGACCCTGCGCAAGGGCGGCATCACCCTTGGCGACACGAGCCTTGGCATGGGCTCTGGCAGCCTGACCGTTGGGGTCGATGGGCGATTGCGCGGCAGCCTGGATGCCCAACTGACGAAAGGCTCGGGGGGCCTGCTGGCCATGGGCGAGACCGGTTTGATTGAGCCCAACAGCGCTCAAATCGCCGCTGCCGTGGTCCAGGCCCGCGAACTGATGAACGATGGCAAGTCGGCCCAAGCGACGATCAGCTTTGAGGCTGGTCGCACGACGCTCGGTCCCGTGGCCATCGGTCCAGCCCCCAAGGTCTATTGATATGAGCGACGAACAGGCCAGCGCCCGGGCGCGCATCGACCAGATCGACGAGGCCCTCCTGCGCCTGATCGACGAGCGCGCCGGTCTGGCCATTAGCGCCGGGATGGGCGCGGATCCGGGGCTGGAGGCCTTGGCCCTTCGCCGCCTCTTAGCCTTGCCTAGAGCCTCGGTGCACCGGCCCCTAGTCGTGCGGGTCTGGCGCGAGCTGATGGCCGACGCGGTTCAGCGACAGGTCCCGCGCCATCTCAGCGTCTGGGGCGGCAAGGAGCCCTTGCGCACTGCAGAACTGGCTCGCCATCGCTTTGGCAGCAGTGTCTCTTTGACCATGACCGCCAAGGCCGAAGACGCGATAACCGCAGCCCGCACACCCGGCGGCGTGGGTGTTTTAGCCCTATCCGGCGACCATCCTTGGTGGTTGCGCCTTCTGGCGGAGCCGACGCTGCAGGTCTTTGCCGCCCTGCCCGATATGGCCGTCCACGGCCCCCTGACCGCGCTAGCCGTCGGGCAAGTGATCGCCGAGCCAACCGGCGGCGATGAGACCTATTGGGTCACCGATGCGGCGGGCTCTGCTGCGGCGGTGCAAGAGGCGCTGGCCAAGGACGGCGTGGCGGCGGAACTGGTCGCGCAGGCGGGCGGGTTCAAACTCTTTGCCCTAGCCGGGTTCTATCAGCGCGACGATAGCCGTCTGGCCAAAGGGCCGGGGCGACTGTTCGGCGTCATAGGCGCTAGCCCCACCGCGCTTGACGTGTAAAAAAGCACCACCCCACCGCCCCCTAAAGGCCTCGACACCATGACCTCGACCCCTCGCGACCCGTCCCGCCCGACCCCCAAGGCCGGCATTTTGGATATTACGGCCTACAAGCCCGGCCGTGCCCATGCCGAGGGCGTCAAGGATCCGGTCAAGCTGTCGGCCAATGAGAACATCCTCGGCAGCAGCCCCAAGGCCCGCGAGGCCTTTGTCGAAGGCGCGATGAAGCTGCACCTCTATCCAGACGGCCGCGCCAATGGCCTGCGCGCCGCCATTGCCGAACGCTATGATCTGGACCCCGACCGTCTAACCTTTGGCTGTGGCTCGGACGAGATCTTTGCCCTGCTCAATCAGGTCTATCTGGAGCCCGGCGACAATATCGTGCAGGGCGAATATGGCTTTGCCGCCTTTGCCATCGGCGCACGGGCCTGTCAGGGCGAGGTACGCTTTGCCAAGGAACCGGACCTGCGCATCGATGTGGCTGAGGTTCTGGCCTGCGTCGACGAGCGCACCCGCCTCGTCTTCATCGCCAACCCGTCCAACCCCACCGGCACGTGGCTGACCGCCGAAGAGATCGCGGGTCTTCATGCGGGTCTGCCCAGCAATGTTCTGCTGGTGCTCGACGGAGCCTATGCCGAGTTCGCCACCGATCCGGCCTTTAGTGATGGGCTGGACCTCGCCCGCACGGCACCGAACGTCATCGTCACCCGCACCTTTTCCAAGATCCACGGCCTCGGCTCGCTGCGGGTCGGCTGGGGCTATGCAGCCAGTCCAATCATCGAGGCGCTGGAGCGTATCCGCCCACCCTTCAACACCACCATTGCCGGTCAAGAGGCGGCGATTGCGGCCCTGCACGACGATGATTTCCAGAAGGCCTCCGTCGCCCATATCGAACAGTGGCGGCCTTGGCTGTTCCAGCAGTTTGGCGGGCTGGGCCTTGAGTGCACCCCCTCTGCCACCAACTTCCTTTTGGTCAAGTTTCCCGAGACCCCCGGCAAAACGGCTATTGAGGCAGAAGCCTTTCTGGCCTCACGCGGGCTTCTCGTTCGCGGCGTGGCAGGCTATGGGCTGCCGCTCTATCTGCGCATTACCATTGGTCTGGAACAGCATAACCGGGCCCTGGTCGAGGCACTGACCGATTTTATGAACGCCTAAAGGGGTAAGGCCATGGCTGGACCGCAATTTGAACGCATGGCTGTCATCGGCTGCGGCCTGATCGGCTCGTCGCTGGTTAGGGCTGTGCGCGCCTATGGCGCGGCGGGGTCTATCGCTGTCTATGACCTCAGCCCCGTCGTGCGCGATCGTGTGGTGGCCTTGGGGATCGCCGATCTGGTCACAGACGATATTGCCAAGGCGGTTGAGGGTGCAGATCTGGTGGTCTTCGCCGCCCCGCCCATGGCCATTGCTGAAGCTGCAGCGCGGGCTGCGCCGCACTACCGCGCTGGAGCCATCATCTCGGACGTCGGCTCGGTCAAGGGCACGATGGCGGAGGTTCTCGCCGCTGGCGCGCCGGACAATGTCTTTATTATCCCCGGACACCCCATCGCCGGAACCGAGCAGTCGGGGCCAGATGCGGGCTTTGCAGAGCTGTTTGACGGACGCTGGGTGATCTTGACCCCCGTCAGTGATCAGGATGAGGCCTATGCGGTGGCGGTGGCCAATCTGTCGGCCTTCTGGCGCATGCTTGGCGCGCAGGTCGAGCTGATGGACGCGCGCCATCACGACATGGTGCTTGCCGTGACCAGCCACCTGCCGCACCTGATCGCCTATAATATCGTTGGCACAGCGGCGGACCTTGAAGAGGTCACTCAGTCCGAAGTGATGAAGTTCTCGGCCGGTGGCTTTCGCGACTTTACACGCATTGCCGCCTCGGACCCGGTCATGTGGCGCGATGTTTTCATCCTGAACAAGGATGCGGTCCTAGAGGTTCTGGGCCGGTTCACCGAGGATCTCCAGGCCCTGTCGCGCGCCATCCGCTGGGGCGAGGCCGACAAGCTGCAGGAGCTGTTCACCCGCACGCGCGAAATCCGCGTCGGCCTGATCGCGCTGGGCCAAGAGGACCCAACCCCGAACTTTGGCCGCAATAAGCCGAAGGTCTAGGGATAGAGCCTCTGGGTCGTCCAGCCCTGCGCCACCTTGCCGAACACCAGCCGCTCATGCAGGCGAAAGGGCCGGTCGCGCCAAAACTCGATAGACTGGGGCTCTAGCCGAAAGCCGGACCAGTGCGGCGGGCGCGGCACCTTGCCCAGACCAAAGGCAAGGCCCTGTTCGATGACCTTCTTTTCCAGCGCGAAACGATCCGCCAAGGGCTGGGATTGGTCCGACGCCCAGGCCCCGATCTGGCTGGCCCGCGCCCGGGTGGCGAAATAGGCATCGGCCTCAGCATCCGTCACCGGCGTCACAGGTCCGCGCACCCGCACCTGACGGCGCAGAGATTTCCAATGGAACAGCAAAGCTGCCTTGGGATTGGCCGCTAACTCACGGCCCTTGGCGCTGGTGAGGTTGGTGTAGAAGACGAACCCTTCTGCATCGACATCCTTCAAAAGCACCATCCGAACGTCCGGCAGGCCCTCAGGATCGACCGTCGCCAAGGCCATGGCATTGGGATCATTGACCTCTGAGGCCTTAGCCGCCTCCATCCACTCGCCGAACAGGGCGATGGGATCGGCCTTCTCGTTCAAGGGCGGGCCAGCCTTTTCAGCGGCGGCTTCATAGTCGGCCTCGGTCGGGGAGGCGGGGATTAGGTCTGACTGGCTCATAGCTGGAATATAGGCGGGTTTCGCCCAAGACAAAGCGGCTTAACCGCTCGTTGACCAACTTGTCGCAATGATGGCTCGATGGGGTCTGAAAACCAACGGCTTGATGCGCGGCGGGCGCTCGCGATACTGGGTCTGACGTCAGACGCCGGATTGGAAGAGGTGCGCCGTGCCTTCAGAGGCCGGGTCATGGCCGACCATCCTGACCGTCCCGGCGGCGATGCTCAGCGGTTCAATGAAGCCTTGCTGGCCTACCGGTTCTTGCAGGCGAAATTCCAAGCGGCTGGCGTGACCGCCAAAGCTCCCGCCCCCGCTGCGCCCGTCATCGTTACCATCACCCCGAAGGAAGCCTTCACCGGCGGCGAGCGGCGCCTGCCCTCACCCAGCCAGCCCGACCGTGTGGTGACCCTTCCGGCAGGCCTTCGCGATGGCGACCGGCTTCGGGTCGGCGATGATGTCTATGAGGTTCATATCCGCAATCGCAGCGAACTGCGGGCTGAAGGCGATGACCTGCACCTGACCGTCAATGCCCCGTCCGACCTCATGCACAATGGCGGCCGTCTGGCGATCCAGACCCCGGCTGGGCCCCGCCATATCTATGTCGCCCGCCAGTCAGGCCCGGTGATTTGTCTGAACGGTCTGGGCCTACCCGCCACCCGCAGCCACGCGCGCGGCAGCCTCTATGTCCACCTATTCGTCAACCGCGACCGCCCTGAAACGCGCGAAGCTGATGACGGCGCACCTTCCCCGACCTCCACCACAGAAAAACGCCGCAACTTCACCAAGACCTGGGCCGCCTAGCCGAAAAGTTCACACCTTCAGTGCGTTGACGATAGTTTCGCCTTTGTGTAGCTACAACGTAGCTACAGTCACTATCGGGTCAGTGGAGCAACGGTTATGGCCTCAGTGGAAATTGTCCGGGCACGTATTGACTCCGCCCTCAAGCGAGACGCCAGTGAGGCCTTGGCGGAAATGGGTTTGACCGTTTCCGAGGCCATCCGCCTGATGCTTATCCGGGTCGCAAGTGACAGGGCGTTACCCTTCAATGTTCGGTCGCCAAATGCCACGACCCGAGAGGCCCTTAGGGCCGCAGAGACTGGTGCCGTGGTCAACCACACATCCATCGCTTCAATGATGGCTGATCTAGAGGACGAAGACTGAAAGCGAGCCTAGGCTCAAACTCCCGTTTTGGCTTTTTCGATCCTTCGGTTAGAACGACGCCATCATGTCGCACAACACTTTCGGCCATCTGTTTCGTGTCACCACCTGGGGCGAGAGCCACGGGCCTGCTTTGGGCTGTGTGGTGGATGGGTGCCCTCCGGGGCTGAGCCTGACGGCTGAGGACATTCAGGTCTGGCTGGACCGGCGCAAGCCCGGCGGAAGCAAGTTCGTCACCCAGCGCCAAGAGCCGGACGCTGTGCGCATCCTGTCGGGCGTGTTCAGCGATGAGCGTACCGCCGGAGAGGTGACCACCGGCACGCCGATCTCGCTGATGATCGAGAATATGGACCAGCGGTCCAAGGACTATTCCGAGATCGCCCGCGCCTTTCGTCCCGGCCATGCTGACCATGCCTATTTCGCCAAATATGGCGTGAGGGACTATCGCGGCGGCGGGCGCTCTTCGGCCCGTGAGACCGCAGCCCGCGTTGCTGGCGGTGCCGTGGCGCGCAAGATCCTCGGCGACGGGGTGCGCATCCGGGCGGCTCTGGTTCAGATCGGACCGCACGCCATTGATCGGTCCCGCTGGGACTGGGACCAGTGCGAGCAAAACCCCTTCTGGTGCCCCGATGCCCAGACCTCCGCCCTGTGGGAAGACTATCTGGACGGCGTGCGCAAGGCGGGCTCCTCCATCGGCGCGGTGGTTGAGGTGGTGGCTGAAGGTGTCCCCGCCGGTTGGGGCGCACCGCTCTATGGCAAGCTGGATGCCGAACTGGCCGGAGCCTTGATGTCGATCAATGCAGCCAAGGGGGTTGAGATTGGCGCGGGCTTTGACGCCGCCGCCCTGTCAGGCGAAGACAATGCGGACCAGATGCGCATGGGTCCCGATGGCCCGATCTTTGGCTCCAACCATGCGGGCGGCGTTCTGGGCGGTATCTCGACCGGTCAGGCCCTGGTCGCGCGGGTGGCCTTCAAGCCGACCAGTTCCATCCTGTCCCCGCGCCAGACCGTCAACGAAGACGGCGAAGAGATCGATCTGCGCACCAAGGGCCGACATGATCCTTGCGTCGGTATTCGCGCCGTTCCCGTGGTTGAGGCCATGACCGCCTGCGTCCTCGCTGACGCCTTCCTGCGCCATCGCGGCCAGACCGGCGGCGGAGCCTTCGTGCCGGGTGGTCAAGGGCGGGTTTGATTTCCGATATCCGTTTTCCCCGAGAAGGCGGGGCAAACGGCGCAGAGGGCCGTAGATGACCCCCTCACCCAACCCTCTCCCCCTGAAGGGGGCGAGGGCTTATCGGTTCTAGCCCTCTCCCTGAGGGAGAGGGTTGGGTGAGGGCCTTGTTTTCTTCTTTAAGAAAAAACCCCCTACCCCGGCTTCGCCGGTACTTCCCCCAGAGGGGGAAGATTTCGCTGCAGTGGATCTTCCCCCCTTGGGGGAAGTGGCCCGAAGGGCCGAAGGGGGCCTTGTTTCCACCTTTTCGCCACATAACCAGTTGCAATATACCCCTCCCTTCCTATCTCTCCCCTAAACCGCCAACAGGAGCCATCCCATGATCGAGCGTCGCGCTTTTGAAGAGCTTGGCCATGCCAACCATGGTTGGCTCAATGCCCGTCACCATTTCTCGTTTGGCAGTTGGTATGATCCTAGCCGCATGGGCTGGGGCGCTCTGCGGGTGTGGAACGATGACGAGATCGCGCCGCAGACCGGCTTTGCCCCCCATCCCCATTCTGACATGGAGATCATCACCTATGTCCGCAGCGGGGCCATCACCCATCAGGACAGCATGGGCAATAGTGGCCGCACCGAAGCGGGCGATGTTCAGGTCATGAGCGCGGGTGCCGGGGTCCGCCACTCGGAATATAACCGCGAGGACGAAACCACGACCCTGTTCCAGATCTGGATCGAGCCCAAGACCCGGGGCGGCGAACCCTCATGGGGGGCCAAGCCCTTTCCAAAGTCCGACCGATCTGGACGATTCGTGGCCCTGGCCAGTGGCTTTGCCGATGATGAGGGAGCCCTGCCGATCCGTGCCGAAGCGCGGGTGCTGGGGGCGACTCTCAAGGCTGGTGAGACGATGAGCTATGAGCTCGGTGCTGGCCGCCACGCCTATTTGACCGTTGCGGCAGGCTCGGTTGAGGTCAATGGCCTGCAACTGAACCCTCGCGACGGGGCCGCTGCGACAGACGAGGCAACCTTGACCTTCACTGCTCACAGCGACGCCGAAATCGTTCTTGTGGATGCCGAATAGGCCACAGCCCTAATCCTTTGACGATGGGGCGGCCACCGCTATGGTGCGGCCAAGTTCAGGCAGGCTCGACCCGCCGCCCTATCGCAAGGATCCGCCCATGACCGGCACAGATTTCGCAAAGCCCTTGGCCGCAGGTGCCCTGCTCGCTGCCCTTCTGACCAGCGTTCCGATGACCGCTCTCGCGGCTCCGGCCAAGGCGGCCGCGACCATCAAGGTCGATGCCAAGCAGTCGGCAGCGGCGCTGGAGATGTACAAGACCTCCATCGGCTATCGCACCGTTCAAGGTCAGGGCCAGATTCCCGCCTATGCGGCCTATCTGAAAAAGGCGCTGATCGAGGGCGGCTTTGCCGACGCCGATGTCACCATCGAAAAGATGGGTGAGACCGCCACCCTGACCGCTCGCTATCGCGGCAATGGCAGCAAGAAACCCATGCTGCTGTCGGGCCATATGGATGTGGTCGAGGCCAAGCCTGCAGACTGGGTGCGTGATCCCTTCACTGCCGTGGTCGAAAACGGCTATGTCTATGGGCGCGGGGCCTCAGACATGAAGTTCGACGTGGTGATGCTGGTCTCCACCCTGATCAAGCTGAAACAGGAAGGCTTTAAGCCGAGCCGCGACATCGTTTTGGCCCTGTCGGGCGACGAAGAGACCGACATGTTCACCAGCCAAAAGCTGGCCAAGCAACTGGCCGGGGCAGAGTTCGCCATCAATGCCGATGCCGGCGGCGGTATGCTCGATGATGCGGGAAAGCCTGTGGTCTATCAGGTGCAGGCCGGTGAAAAGACCTATGCCGACTTTGACATCACCATCACCAATCCTGGCGGCCACAGCTCTCGCCCCGGCGCGACCAACGCCATCTATGATCTGGCCAAGATCATCGACCGCATCGGAGCCTACAGGTTCCCTGCCCAGCCCAACGAGCTGACCGTCGGCTACTTCAAGGCCACTGGGGCCAAGACCCCCGGCCCCATCGGCCAAGCCATGCTGGCCTATGCCAACAATCCTGCCGATACGGCAGCGTCTGATCTATTGTCGGCTGAGCCCGAATATATCGGACAGGTGCGCACCACCTGCGTGGCAACCATGCTGCGCGGCGGCCATGCGCTCAATGCCCTGCCACAAGCGGCCACCGTGTCGGTCAATTGCCGGATTATGCCGGGCGTCTCGATCGCAACCATCAAGGCAACCTTGCAGACCATCATTGCCAATCCGGCAGCGACAATCACCGTTCTGGGCGAACCCGCCGCCAGCGACGCCTCACCCCTTCGCCCGGACGTGATGGGCGCGATCCGCACCGCCATTGACCGCCGCGCGCCGGGCCTTCCCATCGTGCCGCAAATGTCGCCGGGCGCCACTGACAGCCTCTATTTCCGCGCAGCCGGCATCCCCAGCTATGGCCTGTCGGGCATGTTCATGAACCCTGCAGATGACTACGCCCACGGCCTCAATGAGCGCGCACCCGTCGCGGCCATCGATGGCGCACTGGACCAGTGGCACACGGTGATCTCGATCTTGGCGAAGTAGGGCGAAACAAGGCCCCCTTCGGCGCTGCGCGCCACTTCCCCCAGAGGGGGAAGATCAAGAACAACAAATCTTCCCCCTCTGGGGGAAGTACCCGCGAAGCGGGGGTAGGGGGTTTTGTTTTATAAAAACAAACAAGGCCCTCACCCAACCCTCTCCCTCAGGGAGAGGGCTTATCGGTTCTAGCCCTCGCCCCCTTGGGGGAGAGGCTTGGGTGAGGGGGTCTTTTGACGCGGTCTAAGGGATGAAAGTTGAAGCCGCGTTCAATCCCCGATAAGCACCGCACAGAGACTTCCCAAGGACCGCCTCATGCCCAATGCCCATCGCAATGAAGATCTCGATCGCGACGCCGATTGGAGCCTTCCGGCATGGCTCTATAACGATCCGGAGTTTTTCGCGGTCGAGATGAAGCGGGTCATGCGGCCCTCGTGGCAAGTGGTCTGTCACATCAGTGACGTGCCCAATATTGGCGACTATCACACCTTCGATTTTCTGGGCGAGAGCATCCTTGTCGTGCGCGGCGAGGACCAGAAGATCCGAGCCATGGCCAATGTCTGCCGCCACCGGGGCTCGCGGCTGGTTGATGGCCCATCGGGCTGCGCGCGCAAGCTGGTCTGTCCCTATCACGCCTGGTCCTATGAGCTGGATGGACGCCTGACGGGCGTTCCCATGCGCGGCACCTATCCCAGCCTTGAGATGGAGAAGCTGACCCTCCCCTCCATCGATTGCGAGATTTTTCAAGGCTTTATCTTTGTACGCCTAGAGGGCGATGGCCCCACCGTGGCCGAGATGATGGCCCCCTACCTGTCGCAGATCGAGCCCTATCGCTTCGAAGAGATGCGCGCCTTTGGCCGCGTCACCCTGCGCCCACGCCCGGTCAACTGGAAGAATGTGGCCGACAACTATTCCGACGGACTGCATATTAAGGTCGCCCATCCGGGCCTGACGCGCCTGTTTGGTCGCAGCTATGGCGTCGAGGCCGAGCCTTGGGTGGACCGCATGTGGGGCGAGTTGATGGATCGGCCATCGGCCAACCCGTCCGAGCGGATGTATCAGCACCTCTTGCCGCGCGTCGATCACCTGCCCGAAGCCCATCAGAAGCTCTGGCTCTATTTCAAGCTCTGGCCCAATGTCGCCTTCGACATCTATCCCGATCAGGTCGATTTCATGCAGTTCCTGCCGATCTCGCCGACCGAAACCCTGATCCGCGAAATTGCCTATGCCCTGCCCGACGAGCGCCGCGAGATGAAGGCGGCGCGCTATCTGAACTGGCGCATCAATCGTCAGGTCAATGTTGAGGACACGGTCCTGATTGAGCGGGTGCAGCAAGGCATGGCCTCGCCGACCTTTAGCGTTGGCCCGCTGAGCGACACCGAGGTCTGCCTGCGCGGCTTTGGCAAGAAACTGCGCGGCCTGATCCCTGAGGCGCGGCTGCATCAGCCCCCTGCCCCCGGCTGGAGCCACCGTCCCGTCACCCCATCCGTTTCCTGAGCCTAAGAAGAGCCACCATGTCCAAGCCCTATGACGCCCTAATCATCGGAGGCGGCCACAATGGTCTGACCTGCGCCTTCTATCTGGCCAAGACCGGCCTTAAGGTGCGGGTGCTGGAACGACGCGAGGTTGTCGGCGGCGCGGCAGTGACCGAAGAGTTCCACCCTGGTTTTCGTAATTCCGTGGCCAGCTATACGGTCAGTCTGCTGAACCCCAAGGTCATTGCCGATATGAGGCTGGCTGAACGCGGCCTGCGCATCATCGAGCGCCCGATCTCCAACTTCCTGCCACAGGAAGACGGCGGCTATCTCAAGCTCGGCGGCGGGTTGGAGCGCACGCAAGAGGAGTTCCGCAAGTTCTCGGCCAAGGATGCCGAGGCATTGCCAGCCTACTACGACATGCTCGATGTGGTGGCCGATGTGCTACGCGATCTGGCCATGCAGACCCCGCCTGATGTTACCGGCGGCCTGCCCGCGCTGATCGCCGCCGCCAGTCAGGGGCGCAAGCTGGCGGGCCTTGGCCTGTCACAGCAGCGCGACGTGCTGGACCTCTTCACCAAGAGCGCACGCACCTTCCTTGATAGCTGGTTCGAGAGCGAAGCGGTCAAGGCCGCTTTTGGATTCGATGCCGTGGTGGGCAACTATGCCAGTCCCGACACCCCCGGCTCAGCCTACGTGCTGCTGCACCATGTCTTTGGCGAGGTGAACGGCAAGAAGGGCGCTTGGGGCCATGCGGTCGGCGGTATGGGCGCTATCACCACGGCCATGCGCGAAGCCTGCGAAGAGGCGGGCGTCGAGATCAGCCTCGAGGCCCCCGTCGCTCAGGTTCTGGTCGATGGCGACCGCGCCGTCGGCGTGCGGCTGGAGTCGGGGCAAGAGGTGTTCGGCGCTTCCATCGTGTCCAATGTCGGTCCACGCATGCTCTATGAGCGCCTGATCGACCCATCGGACCTGCCACCAGAATTTCGCCGCCGGGTTTCGGCCTATAAGTGCGGGTCGGGCACTTTCCGCATGAATGTGGCCCTGTCCGAGCTGCCCGACTTCACCTGCCTTCCGGGCAAGACCGTCGGCGAGCACCATCAGAGCGGCATCATTCTCGCCCCGACCTTGGACTATATGGACCAGGCCTTCATGGATGCCCGCCAGTTTGGCTGGTCCAAGAAGCCGATTGTCGAGATCCTGATCCCCAGCACGGTGGATGACAGCCTTGCCCCTCCGGGCCAGCATGTAGCCAGCCTGTTCTGCCAGCAGTTCGCCCCGGTCCTGCCCGATGGGCGCCACTGGGATGATGAGCGCGAGGCCGCTGCCGACCTGATCATCGAGACGGTCAATGACTATGCCCCCAACTTCAAGGCCTCGGTTCTGGGCCGGATGATCCTGTCGCCCATGGATCTGGAGCGCAAATTCGGCCTGATCGGCGGGGATATCATGCACGGGGCCATGTCGCTCGATCAGCTCTGGGCGGCGCGGCCTTTCTTGGGCAATGGCGACTATCGCGGGCCGCTCAAGGGCCTCTATATGTGCGGGGCCGGCGCCCATCCCGGCGGCGGCGTCACCGGTGCGCCGGGCCACAATGCGGCAAAAGAAATCCTCAAGGATCGCAGTTTCATTGGAAAGCTGCTGCGCCGGGTCTAGGTCATGCACTGAGCCATCACGGTCATGATCAATTCTCATGACCCAAAGGATGATCGCTGCGATAGGTTTGCGCCATGAGTGAATTTGATTTCGACGCTGTTGTCATCGGGGCCGGGGCTGTGGGCCTTGCCACCGGCTATGCCCTGTCCCGCCGTGGCCTTTCGGTTGTGGTGGTCGAGCGGGAAAAGGCTATCGGTCAGGGCGTATCGGCCCGCAATTCCGAAGTGGTCCATGCCGGGCTCTACTATCCGACCGGCTCGCTGAAGGCGCGTCTGTGCGTCGAGGGCCGCCGCCTTCTCTATCCGTTCTTGGACGCCCACAATGTCGCCTATGACCGGTGCGGCAAGCTGGTGGTCGCGACCGAAGAGGCGGAAATTCCACGCCTCGACACCATTCTCGAACAGGCCAAGATCAATGATGTCGAGGGGATGCGGGTCCTTACCGCCGCCCAGACGCTGGCGTTGGAACCTGAGGTTCGCGCCGTCATGGCGCTGAAATCCCCCGAAAGCGGCGTCTTTGACAGCCACGGCTATATGGTCGCCCTGCAAGGCGAGATCGAGGCGGCGGGCGGAGCAGTCGTGGTCGCCACCCCATTCATCAAGGCCGAACCCTTGGCCACAGGCGGTTTTCGCGTCCTGACCGGCGGGCTGGAGACAGCCGACCTGACCTGCCGCTATCTGGTCACCTGCGCGGGCCTTGGCGCCCAGGAAGCCGCCGCCAAGATCGAAGGCTTTCCGACCGATCAGATCCCCAAGCTGCACTATGGCAAGGGCGTCTATTTCGTTCTGTCCGGGCGCAAGGCCCCGTTCCAGCGGCTGGTCTATCCACCGCCGATCCCCGGCGCCCTGGGGGTCCATTATCGCCGCGACCTCGGCGGCCAAGCCATCTTTGGCCCCGATCTGGCCTATGTCGAGACCGAGGACTATAGCGTCGACCCGGCGCGGGCCGAGGGCTTCTACAGCTATGTCCGCAAGTTCTGGCCCGGCCTGCCCGATGGGGGCCTGACGCCCGACTATGCCGGTATCCGTCCCAAGATCCACGGCCCAGGCGAAGCCCAACCCGACTTTCGCCTCGATAGTGCGAATGACCACGGCATCGAAGGCCTAATCGCCATGTTCGGCATTGAAAGCCCTGGCCTGACCAGTTCGCTGGCGCTGGGCGAAGAGGCGGCGATAAGGCTGGGGCTTTAGAGAGATCAGAGGGTCACACCCTCCCCCCGCGTTCCCCGCGCAGGCGGGGACCCACACCCTTACGCACAGTTTGGAATAGATCGTCTGGATCCCCGCCTTCGCGGGGAATACGGATGAGAGGGTGGTTGGCAAAGAAGGCCCCTTCGGCCCTTCGGGCCACTTCCCCTAGAGGGGGAAGATCAAAGAAAAGCAAATCTTCCCCCTCTGGGGGAAGTACCCGCGCAGCGGGGGTAGGGGGATTTTTTCAAGAAAAAACAAGGCCCTCACCCAACCCTCTCCCTCAGGGAGAGGGCTTTTCTAGTCTTAGCCCTCGCCCCCTTGGGGGAGAGGGTTGGGTGAGGGGGACCTCGACTCCCGTCAGACTTTCCTCTTAAACAGACCGAACACCAAAAGCGGTTGAGGAACCCCCATGAGCCAGACCATCACCCTGACCAGCGCCCATGATGGGTTCAGCTTCACCGCGCTCCATGCCGAGGCTCAAGGCCAGCGCCAGGGCGCGATCATCATCATCCAAGAGATCTTTGGCATCGACGACTATGTCCAAGCCGATGTGGAGCGCTGGAGCGCGCTAGGCTTTGAAGCCTTGGCCCCCTCGATGTTTGACCGCCAAGAGGTCGGATTTACCGCCGCGCATGATCCAGAAGGCCTACAGGCCGGTTTTAAACACGCCATGGCCAATGGGCTCGACAATGCCATGGGCGATCTGACGGCCTGCGTGAACCATCTTAAGGATAGTGGCCCGGTCTTTATGGTTGGCTATTGCTATGGCGGGGCCATGACCTGGCAGGCGGCGGGCCGAATTGACGGCATTGCCGCAGGGTCGAGCTATTATGGCGGGCAGGTTGCGGCCAGCGCCGGCCTGACGCCCAAGTGCCCGGTGATCTGTCATTTCGGTCGCAAGGACGCTCACATCCCCGCCGACGAGACCAAGGCCGCGATCAACGCCGCCCAGCCTCAGGTCCCCGTCTATATCTATGAGGCCTCAGGCCACGGGTTCAACAATGATGGTCGCCCCGACAGTGACCTTGGCGATGCCAAGCTGGCGCGGGAGCGGACCTTGGCGCTGTTCATGGCCAACGGCGCGGGCTGAGGCGCGTGGGCGCTGCGATCAAGCTGATCAGCGAGGCCGATGGCTTTGCGCTCGATGCCTATCACGCCCCGGCGCAAGAGGCACGGCGCGGCGGCTTGGTGATTTTGCACGCGGTCTGGGGCGTCACGCCCCATATCCGCAGCCTCGCCGATCAGTTCGCTGAGGAGGGCTATGAGGCACTCTGCCCGTCCCTGCTCGGCCGATTTGAGGCGGGGTTCGCGGACTTGGACATGGATCCGACGCGGTTAGATCAGCGCTCGACCTATGCCGCCGCGACTGGATGGGGCGGGGAATGTGCCGCCGATATTCAAGCCGCCGTCGACGCGCTGGAAGGGCCGGTCTTTGTCATGGGCTTTTGCTTTGGCGGGACGGCGGCCTGGATCGCAGCCTGCCAATGTCGTGGCATCTCTGCGGTCAGTAGCTTCTATGGTGGCCAGATCATCGACTATCTGGACCAGACGCCCCAGTGCCCGACGATCCTGCATCTGGGCCGCAGCGACGCGCTCATTCCGCCTTCCGATGTGGAGGCGATCCAAGCGGCCCATCCAGACCTGCACGTCTGGCTCTATGACGCAGGCCATGCCTTTGTTGCACCCAACGGCTTCCATGCCGACAGCGCCAATCTGGCCCTCCTGCGGACCCGGCAACTGTTCCAGCGGCAGGGTCGTAAGGGCGAGATGTAGGGTTTTCGTTCGGAGCGGTTCGAGGAAGAAATAAGGCCCTCACCCCACCCTCTCCCACAGGGAGAGGGCTAGGAGCGAAAAAGCCCTCGCCCCCTTGGGGGAGAGGGTTGGGTGAAGGGGTTATCGCCGAACTCTCCGCCGCGAGTGGGCCGCATTCCGTCTGCGCGAAAGGGTCTGGGTCCCCGCCTTCGCGGGGAAAGCGGAAGAAAGAGAACAGGGGGGCCCTTCCCCTCCGGGGTAGGGGGTTCGCCCGGAAAGGTCCGCCTGCCACGAGCCACCAATTCACCTCAGACCCGTTCCGCTCTAAACCCTTTCCCGCGCGGTCAGGCCCGTGCCGGGTGGAGTCGATAAGGCACGTCGCGCCTTGTTCGAACCACGCACATAGGCGTCCCAGAAAGCCGTTTCCCTCTCCCGCAGCGAGGTACCGAGCTCTTCAGCACCCGGCGGCGCATCGAAGTCGGTATGACGGGCCCCTTCCACGAGCAGGCTATATTTGGCGCCTGGCGGGGTCAGCTCAAAGGGCTCCAGGCGCCATGAGGGGGTTTCGCCAGCGGCCCCGAAATCCTTGGTGCCGGTGACCCAAAGGGTTGGCTTTCGCATTTTCGAGAAACTGCCTTGATCCAGACCCATTCGCCCGGGCCCCTGACCGCTGATCACGAGAAATGCCGAAAATCGCGGCTCTGCGAAGCTTCGAGGCCCCTCCTTGCGGGTCACCTGAGCGCCGCCCAGAGCAAGGGTCGTGTAGGCCCCGTACGAATGCCCCGCCATTCCGAGTCGACCGAGATCAATTCGACCATTGAGCGCCGCGAGAATATGCTTCTGGCGGCAGGCCTCCAAGATCGCTTCTACATCTGAGGTGCGGCCATCCAGATGAGATGGATCATCAAGCATCTGCAAGAATTCCGCTCGCTGGTCGCCAACAAGTTCGCCTGCCGCGAGTTGTCGAATCACCGTTGCCATTCTAGCCCCTAGCGCGGTGCGGTCAGGGGACGGGCGGATTGAATCGGCATGGGTCGGGTGCGCGGTCACATAGCCCGCCGCCGCCCAAGCCGAACTGGTCAGCGGGAAGGCGTCCATATTGCTTCCAAAACCATGGCTGAAGACGATCAGCGGCAATGGTCCAGCTTGACCCGCAGGCCATCTAAATCTGGTCTCAAATGTTCGCCCGTCCCGTCCCGTCAGACGAACCACCTCGCTCTCAACTTGCGGCCGTGCCGCTGTCGATGAAGCCCAGCCTGCTGCACCCAATCCGGAAACCAGCGAGATGAGAACGGTCCTGCGATCCATCTTGAAACTCCCCAAGAGACCTATTTGCTTTGATCTTCGCGTAATTTCCGTTCAGATGAAAGAAAAGGTTGGGAGGGGCTTCGATGGACCGACGGGTTTTAATGGGCGGAATCGTAGCGTCCTCTGCGTTCAGCGCCGCGCGGGCCATGCAAGGCTACGGCATCGTCGCGCCCGGCGTCGACAGTTGGAGCGAGTCCTTGATGCTGCTGCATTTCGATCCCGAAGTACGCAACGGTGTCAGCGTCCGCGTTTCGCGTTATCCAGACCTAAACTGTAGTTGGGTCTGGTGTCACGTTCTGTTGGAAGGAAAGATGTATGCCTACACCGAACGTCGACTGCCCTGTTCGAGCATCCGAAATCTGGGAACCGCAGCCGTTGGTGACTATGATTCTGCGGCAGCGCGTGTCGCGTTTACACGCTCAGGGTCGGTTGATCAGATGCAGGACATCCGGCTTTCGGCAAAGGTGCTAGGGCGTCAAAGCTCAGAGGGTCGAGATGGTCCCGGCGATATACCGATCGCTGTTCACGCCCTATTTCGTCCCGAAAAACTCAAGGCAAATCCCCCTCCCGGTCGCTCGGAGTGGACGGGTCACGCGGAAATTGACCTTGTTGTTGGTAAAAGGCGCATCAACCTCAAAGGCGTCGCCAAAGCGCACGAACAGACCCAAACCGCGCCACGGTTCGACATGCCATTCACCTACGCCATGATGTGGAGTCCGACCGCTTCGTTCATTGCCACCTCCACGTCCAAGAAGCGCTATGGCAATTTCGAAGCCGATGGAACTGCCCATGCCGTGACGGATTTCCAGCCCTCACACCCTGATCGTAAACGGCAATTTACGGCCTTGCTGGACGATGGTCAGAGGCTTCAAGGCTTGGCGAGCAGGGTCGCTGCCTATGACGTCCCGGTCTTTGACCGAGTTTGGAACGGCAATATTGTGAGGGCCGATGTAGGCGGCAGGCCGATGGTTGGCATGCTCAATGACTGGCGGCCACAAGATCAGGTGTTTGAGTGACCGCCGTCTATCGGCGTCGGGCGATCTTTGAACGACGGCGCTGACAAGGGTCATTCTAGGCTGGTCAGCCGCGTAGAACTCGCCCCGCCACCGCATCAAGCTTGGCCATGAGGCTCGGATCGCGCATGGCCGGGGCCGTGATAATCGCTCCTTCAAGGCAGGTGTCGATCGGTGAGGCAGCACGTGGCCCTTGCAAGGCCCCCGCCAGATGGCCCACAGCATTGGCGGCCTTGCGGGAATTTTCCATCAGCACGACAAGGATATCCGCGACCTCGACGGGGGCAAACTCCTCGTGCCAGCCATCATAATCGGTGACCATGCCGATGGAGGCATAGGGTAGCTCGGCCTCGCGGGCGAGCTTGGCCTCAGGCATGTTGGTCATGCCGATGACATCGCAGCCCCAAGACCGGTAAACGAGGCTCTCGGCCTTGGTCGAGAACTGCGGGCCTTCCATGGCCAGATAGGTGCCGCCCTCGACGACCCGTGCGCCAGCGGCCCGCGCCGCCTCTGCCGCGAGGCTGGACAGGCGCGGACAGGTTGGATGGGCCATCGAGACGTGCGCCACCAATCCCTGGCCAAAGAAGCTCTTGGTACGGGCAAAGGTGCGGTCGATGAACTGGTCGACGACCACAAAGGTTCCGGGATTGAGCGCCTCACGCAAGGAGCCGACAGCTGACAGGGACAGAATATCCGTGCAGCCTGCCCGCTTGAGCGCATCAATATTGGCGCGGAAATTCAGGTTTGACGGTGGGATCCTGTGCCCTCGGCCATGACGCGGCAGGAAGACCAGCTTGACCCCGTCCAATTCGCCCATCAGAAGCTCGTCTGACGGATCGCCCCACGGGGTGTCGATCTTGACCCAACGCTGGTTTTTCAGGCCTTCGATCTCGTAGAGGCCTGATCCGCCGACCACGCCCAATACCCACTCACCCACGCGGCGTCTCCTTGCAAATCAAAAGGCCCCGCCAGATTACCAGAGGGGCCTTCAGATGGACTTCAAAAGTCGTGAAGGTCAATCAGTGCTTCACGCCTTTCCACACCCGACGATAGCTCGCATAGAGCAGGCCAGCGAAGAGGGACAGATAGATCAGGACCGCAAAGCCCGTGCGCTTGCGCTCACCAGCCTTAGGTTCAGCCGCCCAGTCCAAGAATGCGACCACATCGGTGGCTTCCTGTTGCAGGGTCGACTTGGTGCCATCATCGAAGCTGACCTTATCGGCCACCAGCGGCGGTGGCATGGCGATGAAGCCGCCCAAGGGTACCTTGTCCTTAGGTCCGCTCCAGAAACCAGACAGGTCGCCGGGCATGTAGGGGTTGTAATACTTACCCGCTGGCACAGTCAGGCCGCGAGGCGCGTCGTGATAGCCGGTCAGGATCGAATAGACATAGGCAGGACCGCCTTCGCGGGCCTTGGTGATCACCGACAGGTCGGGCGGCAAGGCCCCACCATTGCCCGCCCGCGCCGCATATTCGTTGGCGTAGGGATTGGGGAACTTGTCAGCAGGCGTGCCTGGACGCTGAATCACGTCACCGGTTTCGGTGTCGATATCGGCGACATTGTAGTCCTTAGCGATCGCCTTAACGAAGGCGTTCTCGTTCGGGTTCTTATACTTCTCATCATAGAACGGCCCGTCGGGCTGTCCCAGATTGCGGAAGCTCAGCAGGTTCATCGAGTGGCAGGCGGAGCAGACCTCCCGATAGACCTTGTAGCCCCGCTGGACCTGAGCCGCATCGAAATGGCCGAACGGGCCATCGGTGCTCAAGGAAAATTCCTTGGGCTCTTCTTCCGTGGTTTTAGCGAAGGCAGGAGCGGCGGAGGCTAGAAGCCCGACGACCGCTGCGATGGCGAATCCTTTGCGCAGCATCAGGCTCAACCCTTCTTCTCAGCAGAGTGGTTCAAAATCGAGGCCGTGATCGAATCCGGCACAGCGTCCGGCGTTTCGACGAGGCCGAGGACCGGCATCACGATCAAGAAATAGGCGAAATAGTAGGCCGCAGCGATACGCGACAACCACACGAAGTTCAGACCAATCGGGTCACCTGACGCCGTGGAGCCCACTTGGAACACCATATTGTCGGGCAACTCGCCGCCGCACCAGCCGAGGATCAGGCAGGTCAGGACGAACAGGAAGAAGAACACCCGTGCCGTTGGGCGATAGCGCAAGGACTTGACCTTGGACGTGTCCAGCCAAGGCAGGACAAATAGAACGCCAATGGCACCGAACATCAAAAGCGCGCCGCCGAGCTTGTCGGGAACCGCGCGCAAGATCGCGTAGAAGGGCAGGAAGTACCATTCTGGAACGATGTGAGCAGGCGTCACGAGTGGGTTGGCGGGGATATAGTTGTCCGCGTGGCCCATGGCGTTTGGCTGGAAGAACACGAACACCGAGAACAGGATCAAGAACAGGACCATG
>Ga0214919_10001911_pt1 | contig 33445 bp, 29 predicted proteins | sample LL1503_MetaG_FD_177994 | JGI IMG/M metagenome (GOLD analysis project Ga0214919, IMG submission 177994) | Freshwater microbial communities from Lake Lanier, Atlanta, Georgia, United States - LL-1503 | ecosystem: Environmental > Aquatic > Freshwater > Lake | place: USA: Georgia | collected... | reverse complement strand
TTGAAGAAGCCTTAATTGCGATGACTGCGCAGTTAGCACGCTTAGGTAATCCTTCAAGTCTGCACACACATGGACGTGCAACGAGAAAAACTCTAGAAGATGCCCGTGAAGTTATTGCCAAAGAAGTAGGCTGCTTGCCTAGCGAAGTTATTTTCACCGCATCAGGCACTGAAGCAAATAACACGGCACTTAAAGGTTTGTATTGGCAGGGCCGGGATAAAGGTAAGCATGTTGTGGTTATTAGTTCCATTGAACACCATGCAATCTTGGATCCGGCACATTGGTTAGAAGTTCATGAAGGTGCCGAAGTAATTCAAATCCCTGTCACCCATGATGGAGTTGTTGATCTTGAATTTCTTACTCACTTAGTAGCAACTCGAGGAAATGAGATTGCAGTAATCAGTGTGATGCATGCTAATAATGAGACTGGAGTAATTCAGCCGATTGGCAAAGTTGTTGATATTGCTGGAGAGATTCCAGTTCACACAGATGCTGCCCAAAGCTTCAAAAAAGTTCCACTTTCATTTGCAGAACTTGGTGTTTATGCAATGTCATTGAGCGCCCATAAAACGGGTGGGCCTCTTGGAATTGGCGCTCTCATTTTGCGCAGAGCAGTTGAAATTCCAGCTTTACTACATGGCGGGGGTCAAGAGCGAGAAATTAGGAGTGGAACTTTAAATGCACCAGCAATTGTTGCCTTTGCTGCAGCTGCTAAAAGTAAATATTACGATTCTGCAAAAGTAAGTGCATTAAGAGACTCTTTCATTACAGGTATAACCTCAGCTTTGCCTGAAGTTATTGTCAATGGATTAAAAGCTGATCGCTTACCTGGAATCGTCAATATTACTTTTCCTGGAACACAAAGTGACACTTTGCTACTGCTCATGGATGCACAAAACATCTCCTGTTCTACAGGGTCAGCATGTAGCGCTGGGGTTCATGAAGCTAGCCATGTGCTCCTAGCTATGGGACACGATGAAGTCAGTGCGCAGTCTTCATTACGCTTTTCATTTGGGGCGACAAGTACAAGCGCAGATGTGGATTTCGCAGTGTCAGTACTGCCTGATGTAATTAATCGTGGAAGGGCGGCAAATCTTTCATGAAGTTGATTGCAGCAATGAGTGGTGGTGTTGATTCTGCAGTGGCTGCTGCCCGAGCAGTTGAAGCAGGCCATGATGTTATTGGAGTGCACTTAGCACTCTCTTCTAATCCACAAAAGTATCGTTCAGGTGCACGAGGCTGTTGCACCATTGAAGATTCCCACGATGCTCGCCGAGCCGCAGATGTGATTGGTATTCCTTTTTATATCTGGGACATGGCAGAGGAGTTTCATGATGGTGTTGTTGAAGATTTCTTAGCCGAATATGCAGCTGGCAGGACACCTAATCCATGCTTGCGTTGTAATGAAAAGATTAAATTTGCTGCGGTTCTAGATCGCGCACGAGCTATGGGGTTTGATGGTGTTGTCACTGGTCATTATGCAAGAACACAAATATCTGATTCTGGGAAAACACTTCACCGAGCAGTTGATCACTCTAAAGATCAGTCTTATGTTTTATCGGTTTTAACAGTTGAACAAATTGAAGGCGCAATTTTTCCACTAGGGGACACAACCAAGGTTGATATTCGCAAAGAGGCTGAGGCGCGTGGATTAGCCGTTGCACAAAAGCCAGACAGTCACGATATTTGCTTTGTGCCATCTGGTGATAACGCAGGATGGTTGCGAGATCGATTGGGAAGTGAAGTTGGCCCAATAGTGGATCAAGATGGTGTAAAAATCGGAGAGCACAAGGGTGCTTACACATACACGATTGGTCAACGCAAAGGTTTAGGACTAACTGTTCCAACTGCAGATGGTTCACCGCGATTTGTATTAAAGATTGAACCAGTGAGCAACACTGTTGTAGTTGGTGCACGTGAAGATTTAGCGGTGTCAACTATGCGTGGAGAGAGAGCGGTGTGGTGTGGACCTGCTGTTACAGCACAACTACAACGCGGCTTTGTTCAAGTACGTGCGCATGGCGCAGCACTTCCTTGTTCATACTTCTTCGATGGAACTTTGCTCACTGCTCTCCTAGATGAACCACTTTTAGGGTTAGCAACAGGGCAGGCGATGGTTATTTATGATGGTGATCGCGTCGTAGGTTCAGCCACAATTTGTGAGACTGAGTAATGAGTAATCAAGCTCGCCACCGCATGAGTGAACTCATGAAGCAAATTCGAGATCACCAATTTAAATATTATGTCTTGGATGAACCAACTATTACAGATGCTGAATTTGATGGTTTACTCAAGGAGTTATCAGCCTTAGAAGCTCAATACCCAGAACTACGAGAGGCTGATTCACCCACACAACATGTTGGTGGAGGCTTTGCCACTCAATTTGAACAACGCGATCACATTGAAAAGATGATGAGCTTAGATAACGTTTTTGATAGTGATGAGCTTTCAAACTGGTTTGATCGCATTGAAAAAGAAGTTTCACAACCTACGTATTTGTGCGAACTTAAAGTCGACGGTTTAGCAATTAATTTGACTTATGAAAAAGGTCAGTTAGTGCGAGGACTTACTCGTGGCAATGGTGTAACAGGTGAAGATGTGACACTGAACGTTAAAACAATCAAGAATCTGCCACATGTTCTTAAAGGCGAGAAGCTTCCGGATTTGATTGAAGTTCGCGGTGAAGTTTACTTTCCCATCGCAGCTTTTCAGGAACTCAATGAGTCGCTAGAGGAATCAGGTAAGGCCCTCTTTGCTAATCCGCGCAACGGTGCCGCTGGGTCTCTTCGACAAAAAGATCCACGTGTAACTGCATCACGCCCACTTTCAGTCGTAGTTCATGGTGTCGGTGCGCGAGAGGGTATTTCATTTGATTCCCAAAGCAATGCCTATGAAGTTTTAGCTTCACTTGGTCTTCCAACAAGTGATCGCTACAAAGTCTGCAAGAGCAGAGCTGAGGTTGAGAAGTTCATTAAGTTTTACGAAGAGCACCGCCACGATGTAGAGCATGAAATTGATGGAGTGGTAATTAAAGTTGATTCACTGATTGAGCAGGCGCAGTTGGGCTTTACATCTCGCGCACCTAAGTGGGCTATTGCATTTAAATATCCGCCAGAGGAAGTCACGACAAAGCTTCTAGACATAAAGGTGAGTATTGGTCGCACGGGTCGTGTAACACCTTTTGCTTTTATGGAGCCGGTAAAAGTCGCAGGCTCAACAGTTACCAATGCAACTCTGCACAACGCTGAGGAGATTGTTCGCAAAGGAGTATTAATCGGTGATGTTGTGGTTATTCGCAAAGCTGGCGATGTCATTCCTGAAGTCTTAGGACCTGTAATTGAGCATCGCACAGGTAATGAGCGTGCATTTGTTATGCCAACAAAGTGTCCAGAGTGCGGGTCAAAGCTTCGAGCAATGTCTGAAGCTGATGTTGATATTCGCTGCCCAAATGCACATACCTGTCCTGCTCAGCTACGTGAGCGCATTTACTACATCGGATCGCGCGCAGCCTTAGATATTGATGTTCTAGGTTATGAAGCAGCCGTGGCTTTACTTGAATCCAAAATAATTACAGATGAGTCGGATCTTTTTGATCTCAATGAGGACAAACTTGCAAAGAGTGAGTTCTTTACAAAAAAAGATGGCACACCTGGCGCTAATGTTGCCAAGCTTCTTGGTGCACTAGAGCAAGCAAAGAAGCAACCGTTGTGGAGAACTTTAGTTGCACTATCAATTCGACATGTTGGACCAACAGCCGCGCAGGCATTAGCTACAAACTTTGCATCAATTGCAAAGATTTCAACATCATCGGCAGAGGAGTTAGCTGCAGTTGATGGCGTGGGTTCAACAATTGCGCAGTCAATAGTTGAGTGGTTTGCCGTTGATTGGCACCGTGAAATTATTCGAAAGTGGAGTGAAGCCGGTGTGACTGTTGTGCAGCAGAAAACTGCGCAGATGCCACAAACTCTTGCTGGTTTAACCTTTGTAGTAACAGGCGGATTGGAATCTTTCACTCGTGATGGCATCTCTGAAGCCATCACTTCTCATGGAGGAAAGGCTGCTAGCGCAGTCTCGAAGAAGACCGATTACGTATTGGTGGGCACCGACCCAGGGTCGAAGTTAGCTAAAGCACAAGAGCTTGGCATACCAGTCATTGATGAGGCTCGATTTAAGCAATTACTCAATGGCTTGGCATAGTAGGATTTCAACCATGATGAACTTAGCAAATGAAGCTGTGCGTGAACTTCCAATGCCCCCTTATGCATTTGGCATAATTGGTTTCGCAGTTCTTTCACTACTTCTTTACTTAACTCTTCGCCTAGACCGGGACTAATTTGTCCCGCGTTGGAATTTACGGCGGAACATTTGACCCAATTCACCGAGGTCATCTCCACGTAATCACGCAGCTTTTTAAAAAAAATCTTATTGATCAATTACTTCTCATCCCTGCAGGCAATCCGCTACTTCGCAGTTGCGAGCCAAGTGCATCTGCGCAGCAACGTCGCACGATGTGTGAGCTAGCCGTCTCAACATTGCCAGAAGCAATCAAGAACAAAGTGCAGGTCAACCCCATTGAGATATTGCGTCAAGGTCCAAGCTATGCAATTGATACCGTTGAAGCGGTTAGATCCACATTTCCAGAGGATCAAATTTATTTAATCGTGGGAGCAGATGCTTTCTCAAAGATAGAACAATGGCACAGAGCAGAAGAATTACAAAAGATGGTTTCAGTATTGTGCATTAATCGACCAGGTTATCCAGCAACTGGAATTGATATTGGGGCTCTAGATTACGCAGCAACAACAATTCGCCAGGGATTGAGCGCTGATGTGCCGGAAGTTGTGGCTGAATTTATAAGAGAGAATGGGCTCTATGACAATCAGTAGCAAAACCCGCGAGATAACCCAAGTAGCCGCCCATGCAATCATTGAAAAGATTGGCACCGATTTAATCGCTATTGATCTGTCAGACCAATTAGTTCTCAGTGAAGTATTTTTGATTGCTACAGGCCAGAACTCTGCGCAAGTTGATTCAATTGCCGATGAAGTTGAACGTAAGCTTCAAGCTATTGGAGAAAAACCAGCACGCCGTGAAAAAGGTGCTGAGTGGATTTTGCTTGATTATTCAGATTTAGTTGTTCATATTCAAAGCGTTCAGCTTCGAAATTACTACATGCTTGACCGTCTATGGAATGATTGCCCAACAATTGAACTAGATGCCGTGAAGGAAGCCTCAATAAATGGTAGGTAATCGCATTGTTATTTGGCGGCATGGACAAACTGACTGGAACAAAATCAACCGATTTCAAGGCCATTCGGATATCCCGCTTAATGAAGTTGGAAAAATGCAAGTAACTCGTGCTGCACAAGTTTTGGCAGGGATGAATCCAACTCAGATTATTTCAAGTGATTTAGGACGTGCTGTTGAAACTGCGCAAGCTCTTGCAGATTTAACTGGGTTAAGTTTCACTAGGCATGAGACTTTGCGTGAAACTAATGGTGGTTTGTGGGAAGGTAAAACTGGTTCGCAAAATCGCGCAGAAGATTTTCATAATTTTATTCGCTGGATAGACGGTGATGATAGTCCTGCTGGCACTACAGGGGAGCGACGCAGTGAAGTTGCATCTCGTGCAGTCCGTGAAATCCTAAAAGCTTTAGAAGGAAAAACTGAACAGCTCTTAGTTGTTGCAACCCATGGCGGAACAGCCAGATGCGTTCTAGGTGAATTACTTCAACTTCCACTTTCACATTGGGGAGTTTTGGGTGGACTTTCAAATGCATCATGGTCTGTCCTTCAAAGAAATCCCCGTCAGTGGAATTTAGTCGAACACAACGCTGGATCTATTCCAGAACCTGTCTATGGCGAAGAAAGTGGCGCAACTTTCGTTTAAAGCCACCGCGCATGTATGCGGTAAGGTCTGCACTTGAAGTAAATGGGGCTATAGCGCAGCTGGTAGCGCACCTGCATGGCATGCAGGGGGTCAGGGGTTCAAATCCCCTTAGCTCCACGTATGAATAAGAACGTGAATGAGGAGCGCGAGCACGCGGCATATGACTTTGCCTACGTGCAGGAAAAATGGCTGCCCGTATGGGATCAAGTCCAGCCATTTAAATCTGGTCGCCCGGATGACAAACGTGAAAAGAAATATGTCTTGGATATGTTTCCCTATCCATCAGGTGATCTTCACATGGGCCATGCCGAGGCATATGCATTAGGTGATGTGATTGCCCGTTACTGGGTGCAAAAAGGTTTTAACGTTATGCACCCAATTGCTTGGGATGCCTTTGGTTTACCTGCAGAAAATGCTGCCATTAAACGCAATTCTGATCCACGCATCTGGACCTATGAAAACATTGCTGTGCAAAAAGCATCGATGCGACGATTTGCATGTTCATTTGACTGGGACCGTGTCTTCAACACGTGCGATCCTGAATACTATAAATGGAATCAGTGGCTATTTTTAAAATTGCACGAGCGCGGACTTGCTTATCGAAAAGATTCAGCAGTGAATTGGTGTCCTGGGTGCCAAACCGTTTTAGCTAACGAGCAAGTAGTTGCAGGACTTTGTGAACGTTGTGATACAGCTGTGACAAAAAAGAAGTTAAATCAGTGGTATTTCAAAATCACTGATTATGCCGATCGCTTACTAGATGACATGGCTCAACTTGAGGGTAAATGGCCTGAAAAAGTCTTAATGATGCAGCGTAACTGGATTGGTCGTTCAACTGGTGCCAATGTTTCATTTGTTATTGAAGGCCGCAGCGCACCCGTAACCATCTACACAACCCGCCCAGATACTTTGTATGGGGCAACTTTTATGGTTGTTGCTGCCGATAGTGAACTTGCTGCTGAGTTAGTAGTTGGTACAGGAATCGAAACAGAGTTCAATGCTTATCTTGAAAAAATTAAGGCTGATAGCGATATTGATCGTCTAGCGACGGATCGTCCCAAGAGTGGAGTTTTCTTAAATCGATATGCAATTAACCCTGTAAATGGAGCAAAACTACCTATCTGGGCAAGTGATTATGTTTTAGCCGATTACGGCACTGGTGCAATTATGGCTGTTCCAGCACATGATCAGCGCGATTTAGATTTTGCTAAAGCATTTAAGTTGCCTGTAGTTGTTGTTGTTGAAACTGGGGAGGAAGATCCCAATATAAGTGGTGTTGCAACAACTGGAGATGGAAAATTAGTTAATTCAGGCGCCCTCAATGGTCTTAACAAGGCTGAGGCAATTGCTTCCATCAATGCCCAACTTGAAAAAGATGGACTTGGAAAATCAGCCCGCAACTATCGTTTGCGTGATTGGCTAGTTTCACGCCAGCGCTACTGGGGAACACCAATTCCAATTATTCACTGCCCATCGTGTGGTGAAGTCCCAGTTCCAGCAGATCAACTTCCACTTACTCTGCCTGATGCAAAGGGTTTAGATTTAAAGCCAAAGGGAACATCACCCCTGGGCGCTGCAACCGACTGGGTTAATGTTGCATGTCCTAAGTGTGGGGCTGCATCAAAGAGAGATACCGACACAATGGATACTTTTGTAGATTCTTCTTGGTATTACCTACGTTATCCATCATCTACCGTGCACGATGAACCATTTTCAAAGAAAGATATTGAAACCTGGTTACCTGTTGATCAATATGTCGGTGGAGTAACACACGCGATTTTGCATCTTCTCTACAGCCGCTTCTTTACTAAGGTATTAAACGACATGGGTATGGTCAATTTTAATGAACCATTTACCCGTTTGCTTAACCAAGGAATGGTTCTCATGGATGGCTCTGCGATGTCAAAGAGTCGTGGCAACCTTGTTGCACTCTCTGATGAACTTGAAAAGCATGGTGTTGATGCAATTCGCTTGTCTATGGTTTTTGCTGGTCCTCCCGAAGATGACGTTGACTGGTCAGATGTATCACCATCTGGTTCAGTCAAATTCTTAACTCGTGCTTGGCGTTTATCTGGAGATGTAACAAGTGCTCCAGGGGTAGATTTTTCTAAGGGAGATGTCTCACTTCGTAAAGCGACTCACAAAGCATTAAATGATGCAGGATTTGCAGTTGAATCATTTCGATTCAACGTTGCAGTCGCACGTGTCATGGAGTTAGTAAATGCAACGCGTAAGGCAATTGATTCTGGTTGTGGAGGCTCTGATCCGGCAGTTCGTGAAGCCGTCGAAGCAGTTGCAATTATGATCTCACTTGTTGCACCGTTTACCGCAGAAGAGATGTGGGAGCGCTTAGGTCATAAGCCCTCTGTGGCACTTGCAGGCTGGCCAGCGGTGGACCCAAAACTTCTTGTGGCTGATTCAGTGGAAGCTGTTATTCAAATTAACGGCAAGATTAAGGAGCGCATTGATGTCTCACCAACGATTAGTGATGCAGAACTTGAGGCGTTGGCTCTTGCACACCCAACAATTGTCGCCGAACTAGCTGCAAAAGCACCGAAAAAGGTCATTGCGCGCGCGCCAAAACTAGTTAATATCGTCGCTTAATACTCGCGCGAGTGGTTCCACAATATGAAAGGCCCTGTCAATGAAGACAATCTTAGATGCCATCGGAAATACGCCTTTAATAAATATTGAAGGAATCTGGGTCAAGATGGAGTTTATGAATCCATCTGGTTCTATCAAAGCGCGAATTGCTAAATACATGATTGAACGTGCAGAAGCTGAAGGTTTGTTAAAACCTGGTGACACGATTGTTGAAGCAAGTAGCGGTAACACTGGTAACGCTATGAGTATGGTTGCAGCAGTTAAGGGTTACAAAATGTTGGTGATCATGCCTGATGGAATGAGTCCAGAGCGCACAGCAATCTCACAAGCATTTGGCGCAGAAGTTCATACCATGGGGGATTTCCATGTTAATGATGCATTAGAAGAGGCACGTCGCCGCGGAGCAATTCCAGGATTTTTCTCACCACAACAATTCGATAATGAATGGAACGTGGAAGAGAACCGTCAATGGCTAGGTCAAGAGATTTTGCAACAGATGCCAGTTCTGCCAGATCTAGTAATCGGTGGAGTGGGAACAGGCGGCACAATTGTCGGTGTGGGACAAGCGTTCAAAGCTGCAAATCCCAACTGCAAGGTTATTGCCCTAGAGCCATCAGAATCTTGCACAATTTTGTGTGGAGAAGTCTCAAAGCATTTAATTGAAGGTATTGCCGATGGCTTCATTCCAGGCATTGTTAATCGCCATCATCATGAATTAGATGGAGTTATTGACGTGGGCTCAGAGGAGTCAATTGCTGAGATGCGCCGCATCGCACGCGTGCATGGCATCTTTGTGGGGCCATCCTCAGGGGCGCACTTAATTGCCGCCAAGAGATTGAAGGAGCAGTACGGTGTTGAAAACGTCGTTACTTTCTTCTGCGATGAGGGCGAAAAATACATCAACGATTACTGGATTAAGTAGTAAATATCCACACCCTCTAGCTTGAAGTAATCCTGTTTTGTCATTGCCCTCAACTATTGAGGCATGGAATATTTCTCACAGATCTTTGAAAAGCTAGCAACCTGGTGGTTTGAGCTCAATTTCACCACCATTCAAAAACGAGCCCTACTTGCCATTTCGGCAGTAGTCGTTGTTATCTCGGTATTTATTGTCATTAGAGGAAATACGGCTGAGGTAACTGCGCCGCCAATAATTGTGGAGCAAGTCCAAGCCCCACAGATATTTGTAGATGTGACTGGCGCAGTTAATACACCAGGTGTTTACACACTCGCTGCTAGCTCTCGTGTAATCGATGCAATTAAGGCCGCTGGAGGATCAGCTACTGGCGCAGACCTGAGCACTATTAATCTGGCAAGAGTGTTGGCAGATGGTGAGCAGATTTACGTGGATGCTGCAGTTACAAATAGTAAAGGCATTAGAGTCAATGCGACAAAGCGCAGCGGACCAATAAGTATTAACCGCGCAACAGTGAGTGATTTTGATTCACTCGATGGAATTGGTCCTGTCATTGCGCGGCGCATATTCGAGTATAGGAAAACACACGGTCCATTCATGACAATTGAAGATTTGCAAAAAGTGAGCGGAATCGGTGAGGCAAAATTCGCACAAATCAAAAGCAAAATACGCATTTAACCGACTACAGAGCAGTTGCTTTGGGTGGTGCTATCTGGACAGGTGCGTTGCTACAGAGTGCGCGCCCCCCATGGCAAATCTCATTTGCCGCATTAGCCTTAGGCGCACTTTCTTTGCTCAGTAGAAAAGCACGCTTTAGCGTCATCATCTGTGCACTTCTACTAGGTTCAACGGTAATGTCTATTCGCCAGGCATCTTTGGCCAATAGCCAAATAACTAGATTCTTTATGCAGAGTGCAACGGTCACAGCTGAAGTAGTTACAGATCCGAGTAAAACTAGCACTGGAAACTATTCATTTATTGCACGTGCGATATTGGTCAATAACAGTTCGATTCAGTACAAATTGCGAGTGCCGATACGTGTGATGACATCACATCGTGGTGTGACAAAACTCTTGCCTGGGCAAAGATTTAGTGCCCAAGGGCGAATTGTGTCAAGCAAAGAGGCGCGGGTTGCTGCCTTAGTTGTTATAAAAGATGACATCCACATTCATACACAGCCTTCGCGTTGGGCAAGTGTGTTGGGTGCAATTCGCTTAGGTCTTCGCTCACTTTCCGGTGATGGAAATGCAGGTGCACTCATACCTGGCATGGTGCTGGGGGATACATCCAAACAAAGCGCGCAGTTCAAAGAGTCTATGAAGCGATCTGGCTTAACTCACTTAGTTGCAGTAAGTGGTGCCAATTTTGCACTAGTTTCAGCTTTTGTCTTGTGGCTTATGCAGTTTCTATTCTCAAAAATGAAGTTCCGCCTCTCTGCAACTGCTATCTCTCTGATTGCATTTATTGCTCTTGTTCGACCGTCGCCATCAGTACTACGAGCTGCCGCCATGGCAGCAGTTCTACTTATTGCACAAAGCACCAAACGTGGACGCGATTCACTTCCTGCTCTGGGTTTTGCTATGGCAGCTGTTGTCATAGTGGATCCATGGCAGGCGCGTGATGCAGGTTTTGCTCTCTCTGTCTTAGCAACCGCAGGTCTTCTTCTTTTTGCACCTGTTTTGATTGAAAAACTTTCATCTCATATGCCACTTAAGTTGGCTCAAGCCCTATCTCCACCAATTGCAGCAACAGTTTTCTGCTCACCCATCATCGTTGCACTCTCTGGTTATCTAGCCCCGTTGAGCATCATTGCTAATTTATTAGCAGCTCCCTTTGTTGCCCCCATCACGATTGTTGGCTTTATTGCCGCTCTTGTTTCACCTTTTGCCCCATTGATCTCCTCAGTATTGATTTGGCTCATTCGTATTCCTGCAGGGGCAATTGCACTCATTGCACATTGGGCATCTAGCTTTCCAGTTCTCACGATGCAAACAGGAAGGGTTGGCTTTCTTATAGTTGCCAGCTTCACCCTGCTGGCTTGGTTGTTTAAGAAATGGTTTAAATACATTGTGACCTTTACCTTGATAATTCTTATCTCTATTACGTGGTTGCAACGTTGGCCAGGAGGGGATTGGCAGGTGGCTAATTGTGATATCGGCCAGGGAGATTCGATGGTCATTAACTTAGGTAATCACAGGGGGATAGTTATAGATGTTGGCCCCGATGCCGTTGCAGAAGATCGATGTTTGAAAGCCTTAGAGATAAAAGAGATTCCACTACTTATTCTTTCCCACTTTCATGCAGATCACGTTGCAGGATTACCGGGAGCATTAAACAAGCGCACTGTTGGACAAGTTTGGGTTAGCGCTAATTCAGCACCGCTTATGGAAAGCGCTAAGGCTCAATCAGCTCTCAAAGGAGTGGAAATAGTTAAGGCTGTTCGGGGAATGAGTTCAAGGGTTGGAGCATTAAATATAAAAGTTCTTTGGCCAACTTTAAATGCAACTAGTTTTGAAGCTATGCCTGGTGATGGTTCTCAAATAAATAACTCCAGTATTGCCACTTTAATTACAAGTGATGAGTTTTCAATTTTTGCAGGTGGGGATATAGAGCCTCCAGTTCAGCAAATTTTGGTCAAAGATGTATCCCCTGTTGATATATATAAGGTCAGTCACCACGGTTCTAGATATCAGGATTTAGCATTCATGGCTGCCCTTCAACCGCGTATTTCAATCATCTCGGTGGGGATGGGTAATACTTATGGGCACCCAGCGGTGCAAACTCTGGATGCGCTGGCTAGACTCGGCTCAGCGGTTTTACGTACGGATATAGATGGTGCGATTGCAGTTCAAGTGCGAAATCACCAATTCACGGTGCGAAAAGCCAAAGGACTATTCAATCTCATTAGATGGGGGTAGATACAGAGTGAATTCCTTCTACCTCATCTTGGGATCAGAGGCTGCTCTTGCGGATAGAGCACTTGCAAAGCTCACTGCTCAATTTAATGATGAGAAATGTGAGATTTCAACTCTCTTTGCACCAGAAGCAATCGTTGGTGATATCGCAGATGCACTTGCTCCATCACTTTTTTCAGAGCGCCGAGGATTAATAATCCGCGATCTCCAAGATTTACCTGAAGATTCTAAAGATGAATTGATAAGATATTTAGATTCGCCAGATCCAACAATGACTGTAGTTTTTGTTCATAAAGGTGGTGTTAAAGGCAAAGCATTATTGGATGCGATTAAAAAGGTAAAACCGGAGATAATTGCTTGCGAGCCAATTAAGAAAGAAGCTGAGAAGGAGGAGTTTGTTCGAAACCTTTTTCTTGATTTAAAGCGAAAAGCCACCCCAGGTGCAATTACTGCATTAGTTGGGGCATTGGGAAATGATTTGCGCGAACTTCAATCAGCTGTGGGGCAGATTGCAGCGGATGCACCATCTGGAACTATCGATGAAGTAATGATCGACAAGTTCCATCAAGGCAGAGTGGAAACAACAGGTTTTGATGTTGCCGATGCAACGTTAGATGGTAATTTGCCAGCAGCACTGATTGCACTTCGTAGCGCATTAGAGACTGGAACTGATCCAGTAATGATTACAAGTGCTATTGCTTCATCTCTTCGCTCACTTGCCAAAGTTTCAGGTGCCAATCGAGCTGTTAAATCTTTTGAACTTGCAGGACAATTGGGAATGGCTCCATGGCAAATAGATAAGGCCCGCAGACAGTTAATTCGTTGGACGCCAGCTCAAATAGCCGATGCCGTTGGGGCCATTGCCCTCGCCGATGCCCAAGTTAAAGGCGCGGCCAGTGATCCCATTTACGCCCTAGAGAAGGCATTGACCCGTATTGCCCAAAAGGGCTAGAAATTGCAATTTGACCCTGGCCTAGAGGCTGCGTACCCTTAACCTCTGCCCGAAGGAACCTTTGGTTCTTGCCATGGGCTAAAAATGAACTGGAGTTACACGTGTACGCAATCGTTAAAGCTGGCGGCCATCAGGAGAAAGTGGCAGTTGGGGACACAGTCACTGTCGATCGTATCGACGCTGCTGTTGGAGCAACTGTTTCATTTCCTGCAGTGCTCCTAGTAGATGGTGCATCTGTTACTTCAGATCCAAAGCTTCTCTCTGGCGTTAAGGTCACTGGCGAAGTACTTGAAGAGACTAAGGGCCCAAAAATCGATATTTTGCGTTACAAGAACAAGACAGGTCACCGTCGTCGTCAGGGATTTCGCGCTAAGCAGACTCTCGTTAAAATTACCGCCATTAACGGCGCGAAGTAAGGGATAAATAAATGGCAAGTAAGAAGGGTGTCTCCTCGACACGAAACGGTCGCGATTCAAATGCGCAGTACCTCGGCATCAAGCGCTTTGGCGGACAAGAAGTTAATGCAGGCGAAATTCTAGTTCGCCAACGCGGAACACATTTTCACCCAGGCAAGAACGTTGGACGCGGTAAGGACGACACACTGTTTGCATTAGCAGCTGGTGCAGTCGAATATGGTCGCGCTCGCGGACGCCGTGTAGTGAATGTTGTGGTTCCGGTAGCTCTATAAAAGGTTTCTCTATAAAGGGCGAGCCGTAATCACACGGCTCGCTTTTTTATTTTCTGCACTGAAGGGAGTTCATGACATGACAACATTTGTTGATCGTGTGACTCTCTATGCCTGCGCCGGAAAAGGTGGAGATGGTTGTGTCTCTGTTAAACGTGAAAAATTTAAGCCACTTGGTGGACCAGATGGCGGTAACGGTGGACGCGGCGGCGATGTAATTCTTGTTGTTGACCCAAGCGTTACAACTCTGCTTGATTTCCACCATTCACCACACCGTAAAGCAACATCAGGTCATCAAGGTTATGGTGATCGCAAAGATGGACATCAGGGTGAAGACTTAATCCTGGGAGTCCCAAACGGAACAGTTATTTTTGATGCTGACGGTGAACAGATTGCTGACCTTGTTGGAACTGGCACAACTTTTATTGCAGCTCAAGGTGGTTTTGGTGGCCTTGGAAACATGGCTCTGGCATCATCAAAGCGACGTGCACCAGGCTTTGCATTATTGGGTGAACCAGGTGAAGAGCGGACACTTTTCCTTGAACTTAAATCAGTTGCAGACATCGCACTTGTTGGTTATCCAAGTGCTGGAAAGTCATCTCTTATTGCAGCTATATCTGCAGCACGTCCAAAAATTGCTGATTATCCATTTACTACCCTTGCGCCAAATTTAGGCGTTGTTCAAGCAGGGGACACTCGTTTCACAGTTGCTGATGTTCCAGGTTTGATTCCAGGTGCTAGTCAAGGAAAGGGCTTGGGCCTTGAATTCTTGCGCCATGTTGAGCGCTGCGTTGCACTCGTGCATGTTCTGGACTGTGGAACTTTAGAAACAGATCGTAATCCAGTGCAAGATCTTGAAGTCATTGAGAACGAATTAGCTATTTATGGTGGTTTAGAAGATCGAATAAGAATCATTGCGCTGAACAAGACTGATATTCCAGATGGCAAAGCTATGGCAGATATGGTTGAAGGTGAATTGCGCGAGCGAGGCTATGAGGTCTACCAAGTCTCTGCTGCATCACGTGCAGGATTACAAGACCTGACTTATGCGATGGCTCGCCAGATTCAAAAGGATCGTGCTGCTGCGGCTGCCACAGAAGTTCGCACACGCATTATCTTGCGCCCAGTTGCAGTTGATGATTCTGGCTTTGAAGTTAAAGCAAATGCAGATGGTTCTTTTAATGTGCGTGGTAAGAAGGTTGAGCGTTGGGTTCGTCAAACTAACTTTAAAAATGCTGAAGCGATTGGTTACCTAGCCGATCGATTAGCTCAATTAGGTGTTGAAAAGGAGCTCTTTAAAAAAGGCGCAGTTGCTGGAAGTGAAGTCCGTATTGGTGATGGCCTTACTCAAGTTGTATTTGATTGGGAGCCAACAATTGAAGCTGGGGCAGAGCAGTTAGCAGGACACTTGCATCGTCGTGGCGAAGATTCACGACTTGAATCAACGTGGCAGCAGACCGAGCGTGTTGATGATGTTCTTAGCGATGATGAGATTGCAAGGCAGTGGGAATACAACGTTGAAGACCCACATACACCTAAGATTTCAGGAGTTGAAGTGAGTAAGTCAGAGGTTGGAGATGATAAATGAGCCGCGCACAGATTACTTCTGCAAAGCGCATCGTCATCAAGATTGGCTCGTCCTCTCTTACTGGTAAAGCCGGTTCTGCACTAGATACACATGCAGTCAATAAACTTGTAGACCTTGTTGCAGCATGTAGGGCACGTGGATCTGAAGTAGTCGTTGTTTCCTCAGGAGCTATCGCTGCTGGCCTTGCTCCATTGGGTCTGACTACGCGTCCAACAGATTTAGCAACACAACAGGCAGCAGCCTCCGTGGGCCAAGGCCTTCTTATTGCTCAATACACACAAAGTTTCAATCGACACTCAATTACAGCTTCACAGGTTTTGCTCACTACTGAAGATGTAGTGCGCCGATCACATTATCAAAATGCGCAACGCACTCTTTATCGTCTACTCCAGTTAGGCGTTGTTCCAATCATTAATGAAAATGACACAGTCGGAACTGGCGAAATCCGTTTTGGTGATAATGATCGCCTTGCAGCATTAGTGTCACTTTTGATCAGTGCAGATTTATTAGTTCTTGTATCTGATATAGATGGCTTATATGACGCTCCTCCAAAGCAAGCAGGGGCTAAGCGTATTTATGAAATTGCAAATGTTGCAGAAATTGAGAATCAAACTCTTGGTGGGGCAGGATCTTCAGGAGTTGGCAGCGGGGGAATGGTCACTAAAGTTGAAGCTGCACGTATTGCAACCTCGGCTGGCATTGCAATGCTTTTAACATCTTTAGAAGATGCTGATAAAACTTTGGCTGGAGAGGAATTGGGTACGTACTTTCATGCACATGCAAGTAAAACAACTTCAAGACTGTTATGGCTTGCTCATGCAACAAAACCTCAAGGCAAGTTAATACTGGATGCTGGAGCAGTTAAAGCAATCCTTGAACGTGGAGTGTCTTTGCTTCCAGCAGGAGTCACCGCCGTAGAGGGTGAATTTATCGCTGGAGATGCCATTGAATTAGTGGGACCTGACGGCGTCATAATTGCTCGTGGTTTAGTTGCCTTTGATTCAGAGGATCTACCAAAGATGTTGGGTCGTTCGACAAAGGAATTAGCTGCAGAAATGGGCCCTGAGTATGAGCGCGAGTTAGTTCATCGCGATGATTTAGTGCTAATTTAAATTAATAAATAGCATTTACAACAGACTTACCTATTGCTTTATTTGTGAGATAGCCAATAACCTAGCGCGCATTAATTACCCTTGAGAAAGAGCCGACATGAATCCTGTAAAAATCGCTGATTATGGTCTATCTGAAGAGTTTGGTTACTTGCCGCATAATGACCCAGCGCAAAAACTCTCTCCTGGAAATGAAGAATGGGATCACTTTGCTTCGCAAATCCCTAAGCTTTTAATGGGTATTGATTTCCGTAAGCGGGTGAAAGCTCTTCCAGATTTCAATGTTGCTGCTCTTAAAACACAAGCAGACAAATCACGGGCAATGATGATTTTAAGTTATATCGGCCAGGCTTATCAGTGGAGTGATAATTCTCCAGCAACAATTTTTCCAAAAAAGCTAGCCTTACCTTGGTATGAAGTTGGACTTTTAGTTGGCCGGCCTCCAATACTTTCTTATCAAAGTTATGCCTCGGATAATTGGCGACGCCTTGATCCCAATGGTCCTATCGAATGTGGAAATATTGCGCTACTCCAATGCTTCCTTGGTGGTCAGGATGAAGAATGGTTCATTTTGATTCATATAGATATTGAGAAAAAAGCTGGAAAGGCACTTAAAGCTATTGAACTGGCTCAAGCAAGTGTTGTGGATAGAGATTCTGATTCCCTTGAAAAAGCTTTAATCCAATTAAGGGATGCACTTCAATCGATGTATGACGTTTTATGTCGGATGCCAGAGCGATGTGATCCATATATTTATTTCCACCGAGTTCGCCCATACATTTTTGGTTGGAGAAATAATCCCTCACTTCCCAACGGTGTTATTTATGAAGGGGTGGATGCTTATGGTTCTAAGGGTCAAGTATTTCGAGGTGAGACTGGTGCACAAAGTGCAATCATTCCAGCTATGGATGCAATCCTTGGAATCACCCATGAGAAGGATGAACTCCGAGATTACTTAATGGAGATGCGCGGTTACATGCCGCCGATGCATGTGAAGTTCATTGAGGCCGTAGAAGCTGGCCCTTCTGTGCGAAATATGGTCACCTCACTTGCCGATACAAAATTGAAAACAATCTTTAATGAATGCGTCAGTATTGTTGGTGACTTCAGAGCTAAACATTTGGAATATGCAGGCACATATATCCATGCACAAGCACAGGCCACTCCGGGAAATCCATCTGCAGTGGGAACCGGTGGAACACCATTCATGGTCTATTTACGCAAGCACAGGGACGAATCAAAGCAACAACTCATTAGTTGATTGAGGGGCTGTAAGAATTATTCAATGCGAATAATGCCTGGCTCCCGATAGGCTTTGCTTTATGAGCGCAACAAAATTGGTCAATGGCTTGGCAGATACTGCACGCCTTGCTGCACGCACTTTGAGTTCTGCCTCAGGAGCTGAACGTAGTGCAGCCCTTAATGCAATAGCTGACGCTGTACTCGCCCGAAGTGCTGAAATCCTTGCAGCCAATGAAGAGGATATGGCGCGAGCTAGATTGGCAAAAATTAATGATTCTTTACTTGATCGACTACTACTCACACCTGCCAGAATTGAAGGAATTGCCAAGAGTGCTCGTGAAGTAAGTAAGTTACCTGATCCACTTGGCATTACACTGCGGCACTCAACTTTGCCAAATGGAATCGATCTACGACAAATCACAGTGCCATTTGGTGTTATTGGAATGATTTATGAAGCTCGACCAAATGTCACTATCGATGCCGCTGCAATCTTGCTGATGTCTGGTAATGCAGCACTGTTGCGCGGATCTTCAAGTGCAGCTTCTAGTAACCAGATTTTAGTTACAGTGATTCGAGATGCACTCAAAAAGACGGAGATTTCCCCAGAGGTTGTGCAACTAGTTCCTTCTGGAGATCGTGAAACTGTTACAGCTTTGCTTAATGCCCGCGGAAAAGTTGATCTTGTCATTCCTCGCGGGAGTGCATCATTGATTCGTGCAGTTGTGGATGAGTCAAAAGTTCCAACAATTGAAACTGGAGCTGGAGTTTGCCATGTCTATGTTGATGAGTTTGCAGATCTGTCTAAGGCTGTCCCAATTATCATTAACTCAAAGACCCAACGTCCAAGTGTGTGTAATGCTGCCGAGACATTGTTAATACATGAATCTATTGCCAAGAATTTTGCACCGGTTGCCTTGAAAGCACTTCATGATGCAGGCGTAGTTCTTCATGGAGATGCGCGCACGCTTGCATTGGCTGGATCAATACCAATCAAATTGGCAAATGAAGAGAATTTCTGCACAGAGTATGGAACTCTAGAGATGAATGTAGCAATCGTAGATTCTGTTGATGATGCCAGTGCTCACATTGCAAAGTACGGAACCAAGCACACTGAAGCGATTCTTACTGAAAATAAAGCAAATGCTCAGAGATTTATTGAACTGAGTGATTGTGCCGCAGTCATGGTGAATGCATCCACACGGTTTACAGATGGTGGTCAAATGGGATTTGGTGCAGAAATTGGAATTTCAAATCAAAAACTCCATGCCCGTGGGCCTATGGGTCTAGAAGCTATGACAACTACTACCTGGATTGTTACTGGAGACGGGCAAATTCGCAGTTAAGTGCGAAATTAATTAGACTGATCCCATGACCAGCCTTTCCCGCGATGATGTAGCAAAACTTGCTGGTCTTGCTCGAATTGAAATGAGCGACGAAGAGCTAGTTTCACTCTCTAATGAATTTACTGTCATCTTGGATGCAGTTGCTCGTGTTCAAGAAGTCGCTGGTGCTGATGTAGTTGCTACTTCGCACCCACTTCCACTTCGTAACGTTTTTCGCCCCGACGTAGTGATTCCCTCACTTTCACCAGCAGAAGCGTTATCTGGTGCACCTGCTCAGGAAGAACAGCGTTTTCGTGTTCCTCAGATTCTGGGTGAAGAATGATTCGCAACTCAGCCTCAGAAATGGCTAGCAAGTTAGCTAGTGGAGAAGTTACTTCAGTTGCACTAACTCAAGCACACCTAGATCAAATCTCGGCAGTTGATAAAGATGTTCATGCTTTCTTACATGTCGATACTGAAGGCGCGCTTTCTCAAGCTGCAGCCGTTGATGCGAAGCGCAAAAGTGGAGAGAAGCTCTCGCCATTAGCGGGAGTCCCACTTGCCCTTAAAGATGTGATGACGCAAAAAGGAATTCCAACAACGTGTGGCTCCAAGATACTTGAAGGTTGGCGTCCACCTTATGATTCAACTGTTGTAACAAATTTGAAGAAAAATGGCATTGTTATTTTAGGTAAGACCAATATGGATGAATTTGCAATGGGTTCATCCACCGAAAACTCAGCTTACGGTCCAACACATAATCCTTGGGATTTAACGCGCATCCCTGGCGGTTCAGGTGGTGGATCAGCTGCGGCATTGGCTGCATTTGAGGCACCTCTTGCAATTGGAACTGATACTGGTGGATCTATTCGCCAACCTGCAGCTGTTACTGGAACTGTTGGAGTAAAACCAACTTATGGTGGCGTCTCTAGATATGGCCTTGTTGCTTTCTCTTCATCCCTTGATCAAGCAGGACCATGTGCTCGTACGGTTCTAGATGCTGCCCTGTTGCACGAAGCCATTGCAGGTCACGATCCAAAAGATTCAACATCAATTAACGCTCCTGTTCCTGCAGTTGTTGCGGCGGCTAAGTCAGGAAATGTTAAGGGAATGAAAATTGGTGTTGTTAAGGAACTTAATGGTGATGGCTACCAAAAGGGAGTGCGCACTCGTTTTGAAGAATCACTCGAATTACTTGCAGCTGCCGGTGCTGAAATCGTTGAAGTATCTGCGCCTAACTTTGAATATGCCCTTGCTGCCTATTACTTAATCGCTCCATCTGAATGCTCATCTAACCTAGCTCGCTTTGATGCTATGCGTTATGGCCTTCGAGTGGGTGATAACGATGGCGCATCTGCTGAATCAGTTATGAATCTAACTCGTGAGGTTGGTTTTGGTCGTGAAGTAAAGCGCCGCATTATTCTTGGAACATACGCACTGTCATCTGGTTATTACGATGCTTATTACGGTAGTGCGCAAAAAGTGCGCACTCTAATTACTCAAGACTTTAACAAAGCATTTGAAAAGGCAGATGTTTTGGTTTCACCAACATGCCCAACAACTGCATTTAAAATTGGCGAGAAAGCCAATGACCCACTTGCAATGTATCTCAATGATATTGCAACTATTCCTGTTAACATGGCCGGAATAGGTGGAATGTCATTGCCATCAGGTGTTACAGAAGAAGATGGTTTACCAGTTGGCTTCCAGATCATGTCGCCAGTAATGAAAGATGATCGAATGTATTCAGTAGGAGCAGCCCTTGAAGCAGCTCTGCTTTCAAAGTGGGGCGCACCGTTGCTCTCAACAATTCCAGCGTTAGCAGGTAGCAAATGAGCCTGACATACGAGGAAGTTGTGGCTAAGTACGAACCAGTACTGGGTCTTGAAGTTCACGTGGAACTCAATACAAACTCAAAGATGTTTTGTGGCTGTTCTACTATTTTCGGAGCTGAACCAAATACACAAACTTGCCCCGTTTGTTTGGCTCTGCCAGGCGCTCTGCCAACTGTTAACGAAAAGGCGATTGAATCAACAATAAAAATAGGTCTGGCTCTTAACTGCTCTATTGCGCCTTTTAGTCGCTTTGCTCGTAAAAACTATTTCTATCCAGATATGCCAAAGAACTTCCAGATTTCACAGTATGACGAGCCAATCTGCGTTAACGGCTACGTTGATGTTGAAATCGAAACCGATGAAGGCCCAAAGGATTTCCGTATTGAAATAGAGCGTGTTCACATGGAAGAAGACACTGGAAAGTCGTTACACGTGGGTGGTACTACTGGGCGCATTCATGGCGCAGAGTATTCTCTTCTTGATTACAACCGTGCAGGAATTCCTTTGGTTGAGATTGTTACCAAGATTGTTCCTGGTACGGGTAAATATGCACCCGAGGTCGCAAAGGCATACGTTGCTGAGTTGCGCGACATCCTGCGCTCACTTGGTGTTAGTGATGTGAAGATGGAGCAGGGATCTCTTCGCTGCGATGCAAACGTTTCATTGCGCTTAATTGGTTCAGATGTACTTGGGACACGATCTGAGACTAAAAACGTAAACTCTCTTCGCTCTGTTGAGCGTGCAATTCGAGGTGAAATGATTCGCCATGCTGAACTTCTCAATAATGGTGAGCGGGTTGTGCAAGAGACTCGCCATTTCCAAGAAGACACAGGTTTAACTCGCTCCGGCCGCTCGAAAGAACAAGCCGAGGATTATCGGTATTTCCCAGAACCAGATTTAGTTCCAGTGGCACCAGATGCAGCATGGATTGAACAACTACGTGCAGCTTTACCTGAGCGACCATCCATCCATCGCAAACGTTTGCAAGAACAATGGGCAGTTCCCGATAAGGAAATGTCAGCGATGATTAACGCTGACGTATTAGATGTTGTTGAAGCAACGGTGGCACTAGGTGCAGACCCTGCTAAAGCACGTAGCTGGTGGTTAGGTGAGATTTCTCGAATAGCCAACGAAAAAGATGTTGCAATCAAGGATTTATCTATCTCAGCTACAGATGTGGCTGAGATTGTGGCACTTGTTAATGCTGGAGAATTAACAGATAAGTTAGCTCGCCAAGTTGTTGAAGGCGTTATAGCTGGAGAAGGAAAGCCTTCAGCAGTTATTGCTGCACGCGGAATTAAAGTTGTTAACGATGATTCAGCATTGATGGCTGCAATTGAGCGTGCATGTGCTGGTCAACCAGAGACTGCGCAAAAGGTTCGCGATGGCCATTTACCAGCAGCTGGTGCATTAATTGGAATGGTTATGAAAGATACAAAAGGTCAAGCAGATGCAGCTAAAGTTCGTGCGCTTTTATTAGCTCATCTTGGACAATCAGAAGGCTAGACTGAGCACATGCCAAATATGAAGCCACGCTCAGGTGTTGTTACTGATGGATTAGAGCGCGCCCCTGCACGCGGAATGTTACGTGCTGTCGGTATGGGAGATGAAGACTGGGTTAAACCTCAAATTGGTATCGCTTCATCATGGAATGAGATAACTCCATGTAATTTATCTTTAGATCGCCTAGCAAAAGCATCAAAGCAAGGTGTTATAGATGCAGGCGGTTTCCCGATGCAATTTGGAACCATCTCAGTATCTGATGGCATTTCAATGGGCCATGAGGGAATGCACTTTTCTCTTGTATCTCGAGAAGTGATTGCAGACTCTGTTGAAGCTGTTATGCAAGCAGAGCGTTTAGATGGCATGGTTACTTTTGCTGGTTGCGATAAATCTCTTCCAGGAATGATGATGGCAGCAGCTCGTATCGATGTTGCAAGCGTGTTTGTTTATGCTGGTTCAACTCTGCCAGGCCAAGTTGATGGTAAAGATGTAACAATTATTGATGCCTTTGAAGCTGTTGGAGCTTGTGCACGCGGATTGATTACAAAGGAGCGTGTGGATCAAATTGAGCGTGCAATCTGTCCTGGGGAAGGTGCTTGCGGCGGAATGTATACAGCAAACACCATGGCAAGTATTGGTGAAGCCATTGGGCTTTCACTTCCTGGTTCAGCTGCGCCTCCTGCAGTTGATCGCCGTCGAGATACTTATGCAATTGCATCAGGTGCTGCGGTAGTTGAACTCATTCGTCAAGGAATCACTACACGTGATATTTTGACAAAGCAAGCATTTGAAAATGCAATCACAATTTTGATGGCTTTAGGTGGCTCCACAAATGCTGTTCTTCACTTACTAGCGATGGCATACGAAGCCGAAGTTGATCTAGAGCTTAATGATTTCCACCGTATTGGTTCCAAGGTTCCATTGCTGGGTGATCTCAAGCCCTTCGGCCGCTTTGTTATGAGTGATGTTGATAAAGTCGGTGGAATTCCAGTTGTGTTAAAGGGATTACTCGATGCAGGCCTTCTTCATGGAGATGTTTTAACTGTCACAGGCAAAACTATGGCTGAGAACTTGAAAGATATTGCGCCTCCAGATCCAGATGGCCAGATTTTGCGTGCTATTTCATCTCCAATATCTACAGACATTGGAATTACTATTTTGGGTGGAACCCTTGCCAGTGATGGCGCAGTTTGTAAAACAGCGGGAATTGGTATTGAAACATTTGAGGGACCTGCGCGAGTATTTGAGCGCGAACAAGCTGCAATGGATGCACTTGAAAATGGAACCATTCAAGCCGGTGATGTTGTTGTAATCCGCTATGAGGGTCCAAAGGGTGGACCAGGTATGCGTGAGATGTTAATGATTACTGGTGCTATTAAAGGCGCAGGTCTTGGTAAATCAACTCTGCTTTTAACAGATGGTCGCTTTTCTGGTGGATCAACTGGTTTGTGCGTTGGTCACGTCGCACCCGAAGCAGTTGATGGGGGACCGATTGCATTTATTAAAGATGGCGATTTAGTACGCATTGACATCACTAAGCGAACACTGGATTTGCTTGTGGACCCTAAGGAGCTTGATGCTAGAAAAGTTGGTTGGAAGCCTTTAGGTCACAAATACTCCCGCGGGGTCTTGGCTAAGTATTCAAAGCTGGTCGGATCTGCATCCAAAGGTGCAGTCTGCGAGTGAAGCTGGCTCAAATTGTGAGATGTGCATCTCATGCCTTGACTCTTATGCGTGATTCATTGGAGAATATCTCCATGAGCACAACATTTGTGGTGGTGATTTAGTAGCGCGTGATCTAACGATGATCATGCGCCGCCCTCAGTTATCTGAGGGTTTTTTCGTTTAACCACTTTAAATGCAAGGCAACGAAGGGAGAAGAACAATGAGTCAAATGACTGGGGCCAGTTCACTTGTGGCATCACTTGAAGCTGCCGGCGTTGATGTCATGTTTGGAATCCCAGGCGGTGCAATCCTGCCAGCCTATGACCCAATTTTTTCAAGCTCCATCCGACACATTCTCGTTCGCCATGAACAAGGTGCAGGACATGCTGCAACTGGTTATGCCCAAGTAACTGGTCGAGTTGGTGTGTGTATTGCTACATCAGGTCCGGGGGCAACAAATCTTGTAACACCATTGGCCGATGCTGCGATGGATTCAGTTCCAGTTGTTGCGATTACTGGCCAGGTTCCTTCTGTTGCAATCGGAACAGATGCTTTTCAAGAAGCCGATATCCGTGGCATCACAATGCCATTTGCAAAGCACAATTATCTGATTACTAACCCAGCTGATATTCCACGAGCAATCGCCGAAGCCTTCCATATTGCAAGCACAGGCCGTCCTGGCCCTGTGCTAGTTGATATTGCAAAAGATGCTCTTCAAGCGATGACAGATTTCAATTATTCACCTTCAGTAAATTTACCAGGCTATAAGCCAAAGTTAATTCCTGATAATCAATCAATAATTGATGCTGCAGCACTCATTACACAATCGAGTAAGCCAGTCTTTTATGTTGGCGGAGGAGTAATTAAGGCAAATGCATCACGTGAGTTGCTAGAACTTGCACAATTACTTGGTGCACCTGTTGTCACAACTCTTATGGCACGTGGCGCATTCCCTGATAGTCATCCACTCAACCTTGGAATGCCAGGAATGCATGGAACTGTTGCTGCGGTTACAGCTCTACAAAAAGCTGATCTGCTCATTACTTTAGGTGCACGTTTTGATGATCGTGTTACAGGCAAGCTTTCTACATTTGCAGTTAATGCCAAGGTTATTCACGCAGATGTTGACCCAGCTGAAATTGGTAAAAACCGTTTTGCCGACGTTGCCGTTTTAGGTGATCTCAAAAACACCATCTCTGCTTTAATCCCAGCCCTTAAAAATGCACTTGGTAAGAATCAACCCGATTTAACTCCATGGTTGAACCAGATGAATTCACTTCGAGCTTCTTATCCTCTCGGTTATGACAAACCTAGTGACGGTTCTCTATCTCCACAGTATGTCATTGAAAGACTTGGAAAAATCTCAGGTCCTGAGGCTATTTTCGCTGCAGGTGTTGGCCAACATCAAATGTGGGCTTCCCAATTTGTTTCTTATGAAAATCCGCGCACCTGGCTTAATTCTGGTGGCCTTGGAACTATGGGATATGCAGTTCCTGCAGCAATGGGTGCAAAAGTTGGAGCACCTGACACAACTGTGTGGGCAATCGATGGTGATGGTTGTTTCCAGATGACAAATCAAGAGCTTGTAACATGTGCACTTAATAACATTCCAATTAAGGTTGCAATCATTAATAACGAATCTCTTGGCATGGTTCGCCAATGGCAGACCCTGTTCTATGAAGGTCGATACTCAAATACAAGCCTTGAATCAAAGCGCGTTCCTAACTTCCCAATGCTTGCAGAAGCAATGGGTTGCGTTGGTTTGAGTTGTGAGCGTGAAGAAGATGTTGATGCAACGATTGAAAAAGCGATGGGGATTAATGATCAACCCGTTGTTATTGATTTCCGAGTGCATCGCGATGCAATGGTGTGGCCAATGGTTGCAGCTGGTGCATCAAATGATGACATTAAGATTGCGCGCGAAACCGCGCCTGACTGGGATTCACAGGAGTTATAAAAATGGCCCAACACACACTCGAAGTTTTAGTAGAGAACTCACCAGGCGTATTAGCCCGTGTTGCTGGCCTCTTCGCTCGCCGTGCTTACAACATTGAACGTTTATCTGTTGGTCCAACTTCTAATCCAACCATCTCACAAATGGACATTGTGGTTAATCTAGAAGGCCATGCTCTCGAGCAAGTAATTGCTCAACTAGATAAGTTGATCAATGTAATTTCTATAGAGGAAATACTTCCAAATAAAGCAGCACCAGCAGTTCACGACACCCAACCCGATTACCAGAACTAAAGGAGAAATACCGTGGCAGCAACGATGTATCACGAAGAGGATGCCGATCTATCTATCATCCAGGGTCGCAAGGTCGCGATCATCGGTTACGGCTCCCAAGGACATGCTCACGCACTCAATTTGCGCGATAGTGGAGTTGATGTCCGCGTTGGATTAAAAGAAGGTTCAGCATCACGTGCTAAGGCAGAAGCTGAAGGTTTGCGTGTTGTCTCTGTTGCCGATGCAGTTAAAGAAGCTACTGTCATCATGATTTTGGCACCTGACCATGTTCAGCGCCATATCTACACAGAGTCAATTCTTCCTAACCTAAAAGATGGCGATGCTTTGTTCTTCGGACATGGTTTCAATATTCGCTTTGGCTACATCAAGCCGAGTGCATCAGTAGATGTTTGCATGGTTGCACCAAAGGGCCCAGGTCACTTAGTGCGTCGTGAGTATGCAGCAGGACGTGGAGTTCCAGTAATCGTTGCAGTTGAGCAAGATTCAACAGGTAGCGCGTGGCCACTAACTCTTTCATATGCAAAAGCAATCGGTGGACTTCGTGCCGGTGGAATTCTGACAACTTTTACAGAAGAGACTGAAACAGATCTCTTTGGTGAGCAGTCTGTTCTTTGCGGTGGTGCTTCACAGCTAGTTATGTATGGATTTGAAACACTTACTGAAGCTGGATACCAACCAGAGGTTGCTTACTTTGAGTGCTTGCACGAGCTTAAGCTCATTGTGGATTTGATGTATGAGGGTGGAATTGCAAAGCAACGCTGGTCAGTCTCTGACACAGCTGAGTTTGGTGATTATGTCTCTGGCCCACGTGTTATTGACCCACACGTTAAGGAAAATATGAAGGCAGTTCTTGCAGACATCCAAAGTGGTGCATTTGCTAAGCGCTTCATTGATGACCAAGAAGCCGGGGCTCCTGAATTTAAGTCACTACGTGCAAAGGGTGAAACTCACCCAATCGAGGCTGTTGGCCGTGAACTTCGCAAAATGTTTTCATGGATGAAGCAGTCAAAGGGCGATGACTATAAAGAGGGAAGCGCGGCGCGTGGCTAAAGTTTTTGAATTAGCCGTAATTGCAGGCGATGGAATTGGGCCCGAGGTAGTAAACGAGGGTTTAAAGGTTCTCGACGTTGTGGCAAAGAAGTATGACGTGAGCTTCAAGCGTACTTCATATGACTTGGGTGCAGGTTTTTGGCATCGTACAGGCGAAGTTCTTCCACAAGCTATTTTGGATGAGATTGCAACTAAGGATGTTATTTTGCTTGGCGCAGTAGGAGATCCAACAGTTCCAAGTGGGGTGCTAGAGCGTGGACTTTTGTTAAAACTTCGATTCGCATTTGATCACTATATTAATTTGCGCCCTGCACGTTTAATGCCTGGTGTTACTGGACCATTAGCAACAAAGGCCCCGATTGATTTTGTAGTTGTGCGTGAAGGAACAGAAGGTCCATATGTTGGTGCTGGGGGAGTCCTTGCAGAAGGCACTGATGCAGAGATTGCAACTGAGGAAAGTTTGAACACCCGCCGCGGAGCAGAGCGTGTTATCCGTGATGCATTCGAGCGTGCTTCAAAGCGTGAACGTAAGAAGTTAACTTTGGTACATAAGAACAACGTATTAACCCATGCTGGTGGTCTGTGGACTCGCACATTTAATGAAGTCGCTAAGGAATTTCCAGCTGTTACCACTGACTACTTACATGTTGATGCAGCGTCAATGTTCTTTGTCACTAACCCAGAGCGCTTTGATGTTGTTGTGACAGATAACCTTTTCGGAGACATCTTGACTGACATTGCAGCTGCAATCTGTGGTGGCATTGGATTAGCAGCTTCAGGAAATATCAACCCAACTGGAAAATACCCATCAATGTTTGAACCAGTACATGGTTCAGCTCCAGATATCGCTGGAAAGAACATTGCAGATCCAACTGCCACAGTTATGTCAGTTGCGATGATGCTTGATCACTTAGGTTATTCCGATGCTGCACGTGATGTTGAGCGCGCAGTTGCTGCCGATTTACTAGCTCGAGGCGATAAGAAGCGAAGCACAAGTGAAGTGGGAGATGCGCTAGTCGCAGCGTTATAAGCCATGAAAGTTACACTCAATCCAAACGCAAAAGATGCAGCAACTCGTGATGCACTTGTTGCTGAAGGTGGTTTCGGTAAGCACTACACCGATCACATGGTTGTGTGTGAGTGGACTGAAAAAGATGGCTGGGCAGAACCAGAGTTAAAGCCTTATGGCCCGCTCTCACTTGACCCAGCAACCGCAGTTTTTCACTATGGTCAGGAAATCTTTGAAGGCATGAAGGCTTATCGCCAACCTGATGGTGCAATCTCACTCTTTCGCCCTGATGCAAATGCAAAGCGTTTTGCTAACTCTGCAAAACGCTTAGCTCTACCTGAAATGCCAGAAGCGCTGTTTCTAGAAACTGTTGAAACTTTAGTTAAGCAAGATGCAGGCTGGGTGCCAAACAAAATTGGCGAATCTCTCTATATCCGCCCATTTATGATTGCAACCGAAGTCGGTTTAGGTGTTCGCCCAACTAACAAGGCCACATACATTCTTATTGCAACACCTGCCGGTGCCTACTTTGATCCATCAAAGGCTGTTTCTGTGTGGATTTCAACTGAATATGTGCGCGCAGCACAAGGTGGAACAGGTGAAGCAAAGTGTGGTGGAAACTATGCGGCCTCACTTATTGCACAAAAAGCTGCTGCAAAAGAGGGTTGCGACCAAGTTGTGTGGATTGACGCAAAAGAGCGCAAGTGGGTTGAAGAGATGGGTGGCATGAACCTTTACTTTGTTAAGGGTAAAGGCGCAGATGCAACTGTCATCACTCCAAAGTTAACTGGCACATTACTTCCAGGAATTACCCGTGATTCAATTCTCTCTGTTGCGAAAGACCTAGGCTATAAAACTGAAGAAGTTATGCTGAGCATCGATGATTGGCGCGATGGCGTTTCATCCGGTGAAATCACTGAAATCTTTGCGTGCGGAACAGCTGCAGTTGTTTCACCTGTCGGCACTGCTAAATCAAACATGGGTACATGGGTAACAGGTGATGGCCAACCTGGTGTGATTACTATGCAAATTCGCAACCATTTACTTGCTATTCAACATGGAACAACTCCAGATGCACACGGCTGGGTTCGTAAGGTCTGCTAATGCCAGTCTCTGATGCATTTCATATCTATGACACCACTCTGCGCGATGGTGCCCAGCAAGAGGGATTAAATCTCTCGGTTCATGACAAGTTGGCAATTGCACGCCATCTTGATGATCTTGGTGTCGGATTTATTGAAGGCGGATGGCCAGGGGCAAACCCAAAGGACACTGAGTTTTTTGCGCGCGCTAAAAAGGAATTAGTACTTAAGAATGCAACCTTTGTTGCATTTGGTGCCACACGTCGTCCAAATGTTAAAGCAGCCGATGATGTTCTACTTGGAGCACTCCGTGATTCAGGTGCTCCAGCAGTTACTTTGGTTGCAAAAGCCTTTGATCGACACGTTGATTTAGCACTCAAAACATCTCTGGATGAAAATTTAGCGATGATTCGTGACTCAGTGAGTCACTTAATTTCTGAGGGACAACGGGTGTTTCTTGATGCTGAGCACTTCTTTGATGGCTATCGCAGTAACCGTGCATATGCTCTAGAAGTTGTGCGCGTTGCAGCTGAAGCAGGGGCAGATGTGATTGCCTTGTGCGATACAAACGGCGGGATGTTGCCAGATGAGCTTTCACAAGTTGTCCATGATGTTTTAACTGCTAGCTCTGCTCGCCTTGGAATTCACTGCCACAACGACACTGGATGCGCAGTTGCTAACTCAATGGCTGCGGTTGCAGCAGGTGCAACACATGTTCAAGGAACCCTCAATGGTTATGGTGAGCGCACTGGTAATGCTGATCTAGTAACAATCATTGCAAACCTAGAGTTAAAGAAGCATCAGTTGGTCTTACCTAAGGATTCACTTCGTGAAGCATTTAGAATTTCACATGCTGTAGCTGAGGTTACAAATGTCTCTTCAAGTGCGCGTCAGCCATATGTGGGAGTTTCAGCGTTTGCTCACAAGGCAGGTCTGCATGCCAGCGCTATCAAGGTTGATCCAGCCCTTTACCAACATGAAGATCCAGCATCTGTTGGAAATGATATGCGCATGTTGGTCTCTGACATGGCTGGGCGTGCATCTATTGAATTAAAGTCCCAAGAATTAGGTGTTGATCTTGGTGGGGATAAAGAACTTATTGGACGCATCGTTGATCGTGTTAAAGAGATGGAATCTCGTGGATTCACTTTTGAAGCTGCCGATGCCTCATTTGAACTCCTAGTTCATGAAGAGATGATCGGTAAGCGTCCATCTTTTTTCACCATTGACCATTGGCTGACAACTGTTGAGCGATCTGAAGATCAAAGCATTCTTACGAAGGCTGAAATTAAAGTAACGGCAATGGGTGCGCAGATTTCATGTACTGGCTCAGGTAACGGTCCTGTTAACGCATTTGATAACGCTTTGCGTACTGGGTTAAAAGCTCTCTATCCAGAGCTAGAAGTTCTAGAGCTCACTGATTACAAGGTGCGCATCCTCGAAGGACGCCTAGGAACAGGGGCTGTTACACGCGTCTTAGTTGAAACGAGTGATGGCAAAGGCGAATGGAACACCGTTGGTGTGCATGAAAACGTTATTGCGGCCTCTGCCATGGCACTTGAGGACGCACTAACCTTCGGCCTTATGCGTCAGGGACGCAAACCCGAGTAAAGTTGGCGCGTGAGCGAAGATTTTGAAAAGTTATTAACTACTTTTCAACGCCACCTAGAAGTTGAACGGAACCTCTCAGTTCATACAATCCGTGCATATATGGGAGACTTAACTTCATTATTAGAACATTTAGAAAATAGTGGCCTTACAGGTATCTCACAGTTGCAACTAGTTCATCTACGCTCATGGCTAGCTAATCAACAGGTCAAAGGTGCTTCTCGCACAACTATTTCACGCAGAGCAGTCTCCATGCGCTTGTTTACAAAGTGGGCGTTAAAGAACAAATACATAACAAGTGATGTGGGTGCATCCCTTGCAACACCTAAGTCACATCGCATATTGCCTGAAGTTTTAGGTATTGATGATGCAAAAACAGCCATGGATTCAATGGCAACACGGGCGGCAGAAGGTGAAACCCCAATGATATTGCGCGATGTTGCAATGGTGGAACTGCTATATGCAACTGGTGCTCGTGTGGCAGAACTATGCGGTTTAGATCTCGGCGATATTGATTATAACCGCCAGACTATTCGAGTGCTCGGAAAGGGAAACAAAGAACGTGTTATTCCACTTGGCAATCCTGCGATGCGTGCACTCAAAAAGTGGCTAGATGATGGACGTCAAGAGTTACTGAATGAAAAATCTGAAAATGCTGTTTTTCTAGGAGCACGTGGAAAGCGAATAGATCAAAGGGCTGTTAGAACCGTTGTGTATGAAGCACTTGCTGCAATAGAAGGAATTGAGCGGATGGGACCCCACGCGTTGCGCCACTCTGCTGCAACACATCTATTAGAAGGCGGCGCAGATTTGCGCACAGTGCAAGAAATTTTGGGCCATGCATCGTTGGCCACAACTCAGATTTATACACATGTTTCTACTGAGCGCTTACAAAAAGCTTTCAAACAGGCCCATCCACGCGCATGAGTAAATCAGTTGTCGTTATTCCAACATATAACGAGGTCGAAAGTATTGGTGCGCTACTTGATGAGTTAGCAACACTTGATGTTGATGTTCTAGTCATAGATGATGGCTCACCCGACGGCACAGCTCAAATTTGTAAAGCCCACGGAATTGAAGTTATTGAGCGAAGTGGTAAACAAGGTTTGGGCAGCGCCTATCGTGCAGGTTTTCAGATTGCACTCGATCGTGGGTATGAAAACATTATTGAAATGGATGCCGACGGATCACACCAAGTGAGAGATTTAGTGGCGATGATGCAGTGGATTGGTTCGGCTGACTTATTGATTGGTTCGCGCTGGGTGGCAGGTGGACAGATTAAAAATTGGAGCAAGTTTCGTGAACTGCTTTCAAAGTCGGCTAATAAGTATGCAAATGTTGTCTTATCCCTTGGGGTGGCCGACACAACTGCGGGTTTTAGAATTTATTCAGCCTCACTTTTGAAAAATATGGATATCCAAACTATTGCTAGTGAGGGATATTGCTTTCAGATTGAGATGACTCGAAGGGCACTTGCCAGAGGTGGATCAATTGCTGAAGTGCCCATTACTTTTATCGAACGCGAACATGGGGTCAGCAAGATGAGCTTTGCAATTGCCTTGGAGGCCGTGGTTCGCATCAGTTCTTGGGGGCTTTTGCGCATAGTTGGGCGGTAAATAGCACGCTCACGGCTCAGGTAAGATTTGCCCCGCACCAGTTGAAGTAATTCAGCCGGTGACATCTCAGCACTGCCTCACTTTTAGTGGGTGAATCATCTCGGTCCGTTAAATCGGTAGATGACTTTCAGTGCGACGGGCCCAACAAATTGTTAGGCCAAAACCGAGCGGGTTTTTTATTGTGCTGCGCACATAAATAAACCTAAGAAGGAGTATGCCGTCATGGCAGTAGTAACAATGCGAGAACTTCTCGACAGCGGAGTCCACTTCGGACACCAGACTCGTCGATGGAACCCAAAGATGAAGCGTTTTATTTTCACAGAGCGCAATGGCATCTACATCATCGATATCCAGCAATCACTTGCGCTAATCGACAATGCATATGAGTTCGTTAAGGACACAGTTGCAAAGGGCGGTCACGTTTTGTTCGTTGGAACAAAGAAGCAAGCACAGGAACCAATCATCGAGCAAGCAGCACGCGTTGGTATGCCAACAGTGACTGAGCGCTGGTTAGGTGGAATGCTTACAAACTTCCCAACTGTCTACAAGCGTATTCAGCGTCTGAAGGAGCTTGAAGCTCTAGAAGAGAAGAACGATCTACTTCTTA
>Ga0214919_10001910_pt1 | contig 33447 bp, 20 predicted proteins | sample LL1503_MetaG_FD_177994 | JGI IMG/M metagenome (GOLD analysis project Ga0214919, IMG submission 177994) | Freshwater microbial communities from Lake Lanier, Atlanta, Georgia, United States - LL-1503 | ecosystem: Environmental > Aquatic > Freshwater > Lake | place: USA: Georgia | collected... | reverse complement strand
CTTAAAGTATTAGGTAAAGGTTGGTACGATAAGCTACACAATACAGAATTTTGGAAGAATATTCAAGACAATCAACCTGATAGAAATGAATTTCAAGCACAACCTAGTTTAAATGACGTTCAGTATAATCAACCTGTTAATTTTACAAAGCAGTTTGAAGCTAATTATTCAAAGTATAGATAAACAAAAAAACCGACTTAAAGTCGGTTTTTTTTATCTTCCTAATTTACCCCATTTATACCAAGCTCTTTCGTGTAAGAAGTAAAGTATCATTTTAGTTATTACTTCTACTCCACCAATTGTTAGTCCTATTTTAAGACTACCAGTTATTATCCAACTAAGAACCATTGTATCAATAGTTCCTACGATTCTCCAAGTGATAGTTTTTGCTAAGTGTCTAGCAATTGTATTATCATCTCTTTTATCTTTGTTAGACTCCATGATTTTCCATTAAATTTCTAACAACATCTTCTTGAATAGATTCATCAACCATACTTCTCCAAGAATCATCTCCATTTTTAATAGAATCTCTAATCTTAGTTGCTGAGATAAATCCAATATTATCTGGTGGTGTGAATTCATTGATTTCATAACCAACACCTCTACCATAATTAACAGATTCAATATCTGGAATAATCATCACTTTAACATCATCACCTTTAGCCGCATGATATTTTTCAATCATATCAACTGTTTGTTGAGTTGTGAATGGATTTTTTTCATCAGGTTCAATATCTCTGACCATTATTAGTGCTGGAATTCCATCATTTAATTTTTGTTGAATTAATTCAATATGACCCCAATGATAAGGTTGATATCTACCAACAAAAATGGCGTATTTCTTATCTGGATTTTTAGTTGGTTCTCCACCGTGATTTACTTTTGTCCACATATTATTTGTTATTTTTTATTAAATTAACCAAAAGATTTACATTTCTATCTAAATCTTCTTCGGTGTTATTTTTAAGAACTATTGCATTACTTGGTAATTCAAAAGGTGAAGATATACCAGTAAAATCTTTAATTTCACCTGCTCTTGCCTTCTTATATAATCCTTTTGGATCTCTTATCTCACAAGTTGATAAGTCAGCATCGACAAAGGCTTCGATGAAATTTTCACCAATTATTTCTTTAGCCTGAGTTCGATTTTTTTCAAAAGGTGAGATAAAAGAGCATATTACAATAAGACCAGCTTCATTCATAAGTTTACAAACTTCAGCAACACGTCTAATGTTTTCAATTCTATCTTCTTCTGAGAATCCTAATCCTTTATTAAGCCCTAGACGAGTATTATCACCATCAAGAGTATAGGTATGATAACCTTGTTCGTTAAGAGTGGTTTCTAGTTGATTAGCGATTGTAGATTTTCCGGAACCTGAAAGTCCTGACATCCATATGGTGCAAGATTTTTGGTTTTTAATTTTTTCTCTATCGGATTTAGAGATTTTAAAATTATGTTGTATTATATCCATATGAAATATATGGATTTTTTAAGTATTTGTTTAGTTATATAACATTAACTACTAGACCATTTACTATTCTTATAGATGTTGGATTTAAACAGTCTCCGGTCCATCCACAACATATTGTAGATCCTGGATTTCCAAAAACACCATTTGCATTATAATCAGTTGATATAGTTCCAACTACCAATAAACATTGAGTGACCATTCGCCAATCACTACTAGATGACATACCCATACCACCAATTATGGTAGTATAGTCACCATCTGATGATCTCTCAAACATACTATTATTACACCCGCCTATTATTCCAGTATTTGTTGCTTTCTGTGTAAATCTATCAGTAGTAATACATGAACAGATACGGTTAAAACATCCACCTAATATAAAATGATTTCTACCCGTTGGAAAATTAGTGAAGGAACCACCTGAACATCTATATGTTCCTCTCGAAAGTATAACATTATCTCGACCACCAATTATAGCTGATGAGTTATTATTTATAATTTTATTTCCACATCCCGCTACTAATACAGAACTTATATTCCCATTACTACATAAACATCTACCACCAAGTATTACTGAGCTTTGTTCATGCCATAAATCTCCATTTGGACATGAGAATATGGAAAATCCAGGATTTAATCCATTTTGTGTTGATAATGATGATGAATTACAACTACCTCCTATATTTATAGAGTGTCCAAAGTTTCTATTATAATATCCACTAATGGATATTGAACTTGATGTGTTACATCGACCACCAATTATAGCTGCGAACGCTCCGATATATATATGACTTCCACTCATAGTGCCGTTAAAGCAAGTGGTATTTGAAAAACCACCGGATATAAATGATGATAAAAAGGTGCAGTATTTATTTCCACCTAGAAGTTCATAGATGTAATTTGTAATTGAACAATTATTACTTCCTCCTAAAATAGTAGTATATGATGAGCAAGCACAATTATAATATCCACCTATTATCGATGTATATTTTTGTGGGGTTTCAAGACCATATGAATTAATAATATTGCTTTCTCCACCGATTATTGAATTATGTTTACCACTATTTCCACTACTTCCAGCACAAATTGATGAATTAGCTGAGCTAATTATTGATGAATATTTTGATCCTCCAAGAATACATCCATTAACACCACTTATTATTTGGTTGTAGATTGTTGATGATGCGATATAATTACATATTTTACTACCGTTACTACTAACTATAGAATTAAATTTTGGACTTGATTCTGCTGAGTAGATTTGATTATTACACCCGCCAAGTATGCTATTATGACAACCAGTAATATACTGTCCAAGTATATTATTACAACTTCCACCTAAAATGGAATTAAACTTTAAACAAGAAGAAACTGTATTTGATTTTATGCAACTACAACAAGATGACATTACTGAATTATTACAATTTATGTGACAAAAACATAATAAATTACAAGAACCACCAGATATAGAGTTGTATAGACTTGTACCTGAAAAATTTAATATTTGGTTATTTAATCCAGATATGAAATTATAACGAGAACTAGTGACATCCCCAAAATTGCATATAACATTACTACAACCACCGGTTATTAAATTTCGACTTGAATAATAAGATCCGGGTCCTTTAATTTTATTAGATCTTCCACCTATTATGCTACTGTAATAATTTATTCCATCAATTACGTTTAAATTACCACCAACAATAGTTGACCTATATCCAGAATCTATTCTATTTCCTGCACCTCCAGCTATTACCGAATCACTAGGAGGAGCCGATATACTATAAATACCATTACAACAACCACCAACCGATAGAGCATTGTAGGTTGAAGATAAGTTACTAACATAAGATGAGTAGGAATAACTGTGATTGGATCTTATACTTCCAAAACGATAAAATGAACCATTCACTGAATTTATTATAAAAGATGAATTACTACCTGTTATTCCTGTTCCACACCCCCAAACCACTCGACAATTAGCTATTGGAGTTATAGATAATGGTGCAGTTGACTCTAGTATTATACAACTTGCATTTTGAGAAATATTAATATTAGTGCCTGGAAGTAAACGCTTAAAAGTTAACTTTCCCGATTGAGAACCACTACCCATTCCTGCAAAAATATTAGCCATATCTAAAATTATATATTATTAAGTGGTTGTTACAAAACCATTTCTTATAATGAATGTTCCTTGTGTACTAACCGAGAATGTTCCATTTCTTCCAAATTGACCACCACAAGTTGGATAAGCCGAATATCTAAATCTAAAGTTTGGTATCATAAGTGTATTAGCGTAATTTAAACATAAACAACATCCTCCAATTATAACAGAGTTTGTTTTACTCTGACATATACAGTTACAAAATCCACCTATTATAGCAGAATTAGAAGCAGCATCACCTATGGAATTGAAACTACCTGAAGCTAATACAGAATTACAAGTATTTCCACAAATATATTGGTAACTTCCACCAATAATAACACTGTTATTTGTGCCACCACCACTAGTAGAAGTTATTTTATTATTTTTTCCTGATATAAGTGCATTACTAGAATGAAATCCAATTAATTCAGTTCCAACTCCATTGACAATTATAGAATCTTCTATCTTATTACCAGATGAACCTATACACATTTTACCACAGCCACCTACTATTGAACTATTGCAGATAATTGATGAGTTATACTCACAAATTATACTACCTTTTGATCCTATAATTGATGATGAGCAAACATCTCCCCTTATAACCGAATCACAAGATGACATTATTGCGGAATTTTGACTACCGAATATACTGTTTGAACAACCATTTACGATTGATGAGTAACACGTATATGAGATATAATTAGACTTACCACTCATTATTGTTGTGCCGGTAGATGAATCCATACAATTACCTGATCCACCTACCAAAACAGATCTACTAGATGCATAAATAGATGGTGGAGCTGGTGAGACATCGACAGATATTATTGAAGAATAAACACTATTAGTTATTGAGGCTTTAGGTGATGAAATTATAGAAGAGCCAGTACTTTTAGCACCAGCAGTATAAGCTCTTATAACTAAACAATTTCCGCCTATAATTGTTGAATTGTTTGATTCAGGTGATGTGTCACTTGATGTTCGATTTATATAAATACAATTATAAGATCCACCTAGGATAGATGAATTGTTAGCATCAGATATTTTATTACAACACCCAGATATCATAAGTGAGTTCTGAGAACCATATGTTTCGTATGGTGAGATTAAACCACCTTTTATACAATTATAAATTCCAGATAATATTAAACTATTAGATGTACAACCGGAACTTCCATTAGTGTTTCCTATGTAATTGCGACCACCAGATACTATACCACTATTTTTAATGTTAGTGGAATAACAAAGTGTGACCTTACTACCATCGAAATAATAAGATCCTATACTAGAGCATTTAGATGAGAATATTAAATTATTATAGCTACCATAAGCAGTATTAAGTAGATTACAAACTCCTCCAATAATTATACTACAATTTCCATTAGTGACAGTAGATTTTATCTCATTTCTTACACCTGATATTATAGTACTGTTGTGTGTATATTTACCTAAACAACTATATCTGGTTCCTACTATTGTGGAATCATTTGAAAGAGATTTTGAGTATTTTGATGTTAGAATTGTGGATACACAAGTATTTACCCCACCTCCTTTAGATCCACAGTCAATACAACTTTTATAACCACCTATCATTGTATTAGAATGACCATATGAGAGGATATAATTGAAGCATCCAGAAACTATTAGATTGCTTTTTGAAGCATCGGCAACTTCAGAACAGTAAGAACTAAATATAGCCGCTCCGGTTATAGCAGAGTAATTTGTTCTTGTATCAACACAAAATAGATTTGATGTTATCCCAGCTCCTGTTCCATAAACAATTTGTCCTAATGGTCTAGCTGCCGGTGATGCTACAATATTTGAAGATACGGTTATACCATTAGGCCCATCAAGTAATGTTATAGTTGAATCACCATTTACTATCCTTCTAAATTTTAATTTACCAGATTGAGAACCACCTGCCATTCCAGTAAAAACTGGAAATAAACCACTTCCTAGAATTAGTAAATCAAATATTTCAAAAAAAGTCATATCTATTTATATATATTTTATATAGTTACTATACAAGTTATTATTCCTCTAACAGCTACTATTCTACATATAGTAGATCCAATAGTATTACAAAAAGATAATCCATCACATTTTGCTGATGCCATTGATGTCTTAACAGACATAGTTCCAAATGTTTGAACTATATTTGTACAAACTAAATTGCTACAAGACATAGTAGTACCTGCAATTGCTATAGTTGCTGAGTTACATACCATAATGCCACCGACAGGTGCAATATTGGATTTTCTACTATTGATAATTACACTACCACATCCACAACAAATCTTCGAATAATATGATCCAATCACCATTGAGGATATAGAACTTGTAGATACTGAAGAGCTCTCAGATGCTAATACACTTGATAGTGTGGTGTTTGTATTGGTTATAACAGAATTACAACTTGCTACAATAGAATTTAGATAACAAGATCTATAGATTGTATTGTGCATACCACCTAATATAGAGTTGTGTGATGTGTTATTACTAGTTGATGTAATTTGATTACAACAAAGACCTATTATTACATTATTACTAGACAAACCAGTTGTACTACCAATTAAATTTTGATAATTTCCTATTATCGTACTATTATTAGAATTGCACAAGATATGATTACGAATATTTCCTATTATCATGTTCATTTCATTTCCTGTTCCTCCTGAGTTAATTTCATTACCTCTTTTACCAATTATAGAAGAGTACTTTATAGGGTATCCATTCATCCTGTTATCATACCCATTAACTACAAGGTTATAAACTGGAAGATGACTACCAGAATATACAAATCCATTCTGTTTTCCGTTTAATATAGAATTACCAACTGGTGTAGTAGCTCCTCTAATTAAGTTATTATAACCACTTAATATGGAGTTAGAAGAACCAATAGTACCGTCATCACAAATCAAATTTTTAGATCCATTTAGTACTGTTGTGTATGTGTTCTTAAATATAACATTTGCTTTTCCATTTAATACTGAACTTCCATATTGTTCTCTACAAATAATTTTATTATTACAACCATTAATTATTACTGATCTCATAGAATAGTTAGTCTTATTATATGATAGAATACAATTGCAAAATCCATTTACAATAGTAGTATAGTTTGTTTTATATGGTTTCCCACCTGATAGACCACCAATTACATTTTGACAACCATTTAATATTGATGAGTACTCACCGTGTAAAGTATGTCCTTTACCATTATCGATAAATGAGCTACAAAGAGTTACTGAATTGTTAATTCCATTTACTATTAATCTAGGTCCACGATTACTAAATAAACAACACATATAGTTTGCTCTACCTTGTATTATTGTGGGTGATGTATAAATTTTAGTTGGAGTTTCATAACAACCAACTTTACATATATAATTTTTATTACCACTTAATATTGATGAATTTAAAGAACAATAAGATTTATTTTCAGTTCCACTAAGTATAGAATTATCTAAATAATCAAGATTTGAATTTTGGCCTGTATAAAGTTTATTGTTTCTGCCACCTAAAATTAAATTATCATAAGCGCTTTTTCCACCACCAAGATATGAACAGTGTTTTATAATATTACAACGTCCACCTAATATTGAACTTCTCTTTGAAAGAATTGTTGATTGACACCCTCCTAATATCATTGAATCATCTGGACTGTTGTTACAAGTGAGATTTGCTGAATTTATACCAGCTGCGCCATCTATAGCACATTTTCGAATTCCGGATTCTACAGATAGAAATGAATCTGCTATATCTGTTCCAGTTCCTACAGCTATTATACAGTTACTTATTGGTGTCCCAGAAGTTGATGTTGTATCATATATAGCAATAATTTGTGTGTTAGCCGCTAGTGTGACATTGGTTCCACCATATAATTTTTTAAAAGTTAACTTACCAGATTGTGAACCTCCTGCCATTCCTCCAAATATGGAATATCCAGCACCTAAAATTAGATGTGGAAATATGTCAAGTATATTTTGTAAAATATCAAGTATTATCATAAACTTAAACCAACAGCTCCTCCAAGTTTTATCCACATATTTACACCATCTGATTGTAACATCTGGTAATCATACTGGGTATCCAGTGTTATATTACCAGCGAATGCTTCAATAGTGTCGGATCCATTAGGTCTTATTTGAACTAATCCAGTTGAGCTCATTCTCTTGATAACATATACTCTATGTAGAGCTATCGCTGCTGATGGTAATGATACGGTCATACCTCCTGCTGCTGGATTTGCTAATATTGTAAAGTCTCCAAGACCAACTGTATATGCGGTTGTTTTAGTTTTTAAATCAAGTGATAAAGAACCAAATACGTGTAATGTTGAACTTGGAGTTAAACCTGGTGCAGATTGTGTGCCTATACCAACATTTGTACCATTGTTATAAATATTTGTATTTGAATATGTCCAAGCACTTCCTGTATAATAAGGAGTTGAACCAGTTATACCATTAGGTATAGTTCCACTTCCACCAAGAGTTGAATCACTTCTCCACTTAACATAATTATCTGTGTCCCAAACAAGTACTTTAGTTGCTGAATCATTGTTTGATGCAGTTGCTATTTTTAATTTAGGAACAAATGTTACGCTATCTTCATTAGAAAGTGTTAATCCTATTCCACCTACTATTACTGACTGATTTGAACAAGTCAATTGACTACCACTACCTCCGATTATAGAAGAGTTACGAGAACAATTTAAAGTATTACGACATCCTCCAAGTATAGAACTTTGATAAGTTCCAAATACTGCTCCATATGTACACATAGTATTATTTGCACCAAACATAACATTTGAACTACCCGATACACCTTTCATCATGTTACATTTACCAGCGATAATAATCGACTGTGGCATTTGACATAAACAAGAACATGCTGATGATATAATGGTAGATTCACCTTGAACAACCTCAGTAATTAAACTTCTTGAAGAAGATATTATAGCAGATCTTTGTGATGTGCAAATATTATTCAAGCATGATCCTATAATAGATGATCCACATGCTGATTGTATGTTATTAAAACAACCACCGATAATAAATGCATTACAAGAGGATACGATACTCTGGCTAAGTCCACCAATAATTGATGAGTTATTTGAACTAGAACATATCAAATTTAATGTACCACCGACTATAGCAGAGTTGTTTGAATTCGATATTGAACTAGTAACAGAAACTATTAGATTGTTCGAGCTAGTGAAAAACATGAAGTTATCTGATGATGTTAATCCAGTTCCTGTTCCAAATGCAACCTCATTCGCATCAATTGAAGCACTTCCACCGCTACCAGTAATTGTTGATACATCTCTATATTTTACATAATTATCTGTGTCCCAAACAAGTAATTTAGTTGATGAATCATTGTTTGATGCAGTTGCTATTTTTAATTTAGGAACAAATGCTACACTACATTCATTAGAAAGTGTTAATCCTTTACCACCAATTATCACCGAGTTGCATGAACAGTAAATTATTGATCCTGTTCCAGCAATTATTGATGAGTAGTTTGAATTTTTATTAATAGTATTAGCATGACCCCCTATTATTGATGAGTTGTTAGTACAACAAACTAAGTTAAAACAACCTCCTATCATTGATGAGTATAACGATGTACAATTTGTATTACATGAACCACCAAGTATTGATGAATTATAAGAGTAGTAACACATTGAATTATTTCTACCACCAATTATTGATGAATTTAAAGAGCAATAGTATGTGAGGTTTCTACATCCACCAATAATTGTTGATGAACAAGAGTTACATATCTCATTACATATACCATTAACTATTGATGAGTTATTTGAACCTAATAAATCTACTGCATTTATACAGTTATCTATACCACCGGTTATAGTGGCATTATTTGATTTAGTAATATAGTTTCTTACACCAGATGTTATTGATGAATTTTTACTATCACAAGTGCAAGAAGCAGATGAACCAATAATTGTCATACCAACCATTGATGTAGTAGAACCTGTTATTAAATTGCCTCTACCTCCAATTATTGTAGAATCTGATGTGAATTTACAAATAGTATTTTTATAACCACCAAGTATTGAAGAGTATTGAATTCTTTCCACAAAAGATGAGTTGAAAGAACATAATACACTACATCCACTTGATATAATTGTGTCTCCCCATGCTTTACACAATTTATTAGAACATCCACCGATTATACTAGATAGTGTGGTGTTACATGCTAAATTCCAATCTCCTGAGGCGATTAAAGAACTATATCCACTAATGTTACAAGATAATGAGGATGCTAATATAGAACTTCTAGAACCACTACATATCCAAGACCTACAGCTACTATTTATAGAAGAATAAGAAACCGAACTAGCACCTGATTTTAAAATGAATCCACAACGAGATGATATTATAGAACTAAAATCACTACATACTATTTCACTACCACAAGAACTTATTATAGAACCAAATGTAGAATTAGATTCTATAGAATTGGTTATACCTGATATTATAGATGATCCATAACTAGATAATATCTGACTTTGTGAAGCTACAATTAAATTATCTAAATCTTTTATATAGGTGAAATTACTAGAAGAGGTTATACCAATTCCAGTACCAAATGCAACCTCAGTTGAGTCAATTGAAGCACTTCCACCACTTCCAGCAATTGTTGATACATCTCTATATCTTACATATTTATCATTATCCCAAACAAGTAACTTAGTAGCACTTGCTGATGCGACTACTTGATCTATCTTTAATTCAGGAACATAAACAATTTTTGATTCATTGTTAAGAATCAAACCAGAACCACCAATAATTACAGATTGTGGTGATACACATAAACAGTTATTCTCACCACCCATTATTATAGCATTTGCACTGCTTGTTCCTATCAAATGTCTATATCCACCAAATATAAAAGCTCCATCTGACTCTTGACCTGTTTGTGTTCCAGATAAAATCTTATGCTTTTGACCACCAATTATTGTAGCAAATCCTAATCCATTACACATAATGCAAGAATCGGATGAGTTTATAATTGCTGATTGTTTTACTTCAATTCTACTTCTACAAGATGAAATTATTGTAGAATATCTAGCACCATTTTGTATGCAGTTACACTGACCAGATATAATAACTGAAAGTGTTGAACCAGTTGCCCCAAGATTTGTACTACCCATGAAAATACCCGTGTAGTTACTTTGAACTAAGTTACAACAACCACCAACTATTGTTGAATTTGATGAGTTTGATATTGTATTTTCAAATCCACCTAATATAGAGGATCCTATAAGATTACCACCTTTAGATGTTAGGCAAATACAACTCTTGTATCCACCTAATATAGTTGATGAACAAGCTAGTCTTATTTCATTTCCATAACTACAAGATTGTATTGTCTTGCTATATTTACCACCACTAACTAAGTTATTACAACCACCACATATAATATTTGAACCATTTCCAATATTTGGATTACTAATTCCTTTTCCACCCAATATTATAGATCCAACAGAATCATTTATTGTATTATAAGACCCACCTATTATTGATGAGTAGTTTGGTGTTTGGTCAATAGATACTGATATACAAGACATACTACTTCCCAAGCTACTAATTATTGATGAGTATTTTCCACACTTTATAGAGTCTTTAAATCCACCTAGTATTACCGAACCATCTGAACATGTTGTAACAATATTACATTTACCACCAAATATTCCACTGTTGGTAGATTGTGTTATTGTATTTAATGCACCAGCTATTATTGCTGACTTAGATGAGTTTGTAGATATCTCACTAGAAGAAGCAGATATCAAATTAGTTTTAGATTCAATGAATGTAAAGTAATTTGACGATGTTATACCATTTCCTGTTCCATATGCAACTTCAGTTAAATCAATTGCTACACTAGCAGTACTGCCACCGCCGCCAGATCCAGATTGACTACTTGATCCTAATATTAAAACTCTTCCAGTTATAGATGCAGTTGGTGCCTCTGGTATATCAAGACCATACTCTGGGTTATCAACTATGTAAGGTATATGAACTGCTAATTCACCACTTATGAATATAGTATCAAGTAAGTTTATTCTAGCCATAGCAGGCTCAGTGATTTTAATTGTTGATATTGGGGAATCAGATAACTGAGTATATCCTTGGTTCTGAGGAAAACTTGAAATATTTCTCAATGGAAATATCATTTCATATGAGTTATTCAATCCAAATGATGATAATGGTGGGTAGGTTGGAATTACATCACCATTTGTGCCATCATAAGTTGCCTTAGATAAACCAATAGAGAATGTGCCGTTTATATTAGAGAATGATAATCCTTTTGAGTTTAAAGTTAAAAATGCTTCTTCGATGAATATAATAGATCCCGCTGGAAATATTCCAGGAACTGCAAGTCCACTACCATCAAATCCCAAAGTCGCACTTAGTTCCTGACCAAAGGTTGTGCTTGTAAATGCTGCTCCAGATGTCTTATTAAAAATACCTTTCCAACCTAAATTTTTAAGGGGTTGTAAGGTAAGAGTAGTTGTCGGAATACTTGGTAGTCTAGGACTCTGTCCCTGAGATGTTCCTGAATTGTCAGATGTATTTGTATATAACTGATAAGGATTTGTCGTTAGTAGTAAAGAAACATTCACCGGAGTTTGTGAACTAAAATCACCGGTAGTTCCTTCAATTGCTCCTAATGAGTGAAGAACAAACTGACCTTGTTGAGCAGTTAGACTAGTCACTATAGGATAAACAACACCTTTGAAGAATCCAACATTATTTGAATTCCAAATATCTTGATAATATCCAACATAGTCATTAAAAAATCCTTGAGTCGGTTGTCCCGTAAATAAAAGATCTGAGTGATATCCAGAAAAACTCTCATCAACAAAGGCCAATAATATGAAATTAGTAGGTGGCACAAATGATGGTGAGTTAAATCCAGGCGGTAATATTGTACCAGTAAATGATCCTAGTGTCCCTCCACCAACTGGAAAGAAGCCAGTACTTGTAGAATTTAATATCTGTCTAGGCCAGTTTAACCAATCTTCATACTGGTGTGGTATTATGTAAAGATTTCCAGTAAATGTTGGATCATCAATTTGTAGTTGAGCATGCCATGCTACTAATGAATCAGCAGCATTTTGAGCATCTGTTAAGTTCATTGATGTGCCATCAAATACTGCGTAAATATCAGTATCTTTTGGTATTCCATTATCTGGAAATACAGACTTTATCATTCTTTTATGTGAATGGAAATCATGTCCAAATGATGCACTTCCTAATACACTAGTAAAAGGTTGTTCTAAATTCTTTTTATCAATTAAATATTCACCAGAAAGAGAATTCCAATTAAAATCCAAAATTTGAGGAGGAATACTACCAGGACCATATTCAATAAGAGTATCAGAACCATATTTAATTGACCAAGTTACACCTAGACTAACTCTTAGATTATCTTGTAAAATAAATCTAAAGTTTTTATATGAACTAGAACTGATAGGATCTAATGTAACAGATATGTCATTAGGTGTATCAAATGGTGATGTATTATAATAATATATTGTTGGTCCAGTTGCACCACCTGATGTTAATGTATAATTAGCTAATTGGTCATTTTGCCAATGTAATTTAGTCACATTACTAAAATTACTAGCAGGTGAAGGATTTGGTTCACCTATAAAGTTCACACCGGAGATACTATTGGATGATGCCTCATCAACTATATAAGGAACAGTACATTTCAGAGAAGTGCCTGATACAATATTTCCACCTTCAACTGTTATTACAATCATAGCAGGTTGTGTTAATCTGATTATACCAACTGGAGAACTAGTATAGTAAACACTACCTGTTGCGAAATCTCCAATAGATCTTTCTGGAAATAGTATTTTTCTACTATCTGATATACCAAATGCTGCTAATGATGGATCCCAACTTGTTATTGCACTACCATATGCACCAGTCTCTGTTGGAACTGCAAGACCAAATGATATTGTTATACCAGTTACTGTTGTATTTTGACCTTCACAAGTAACAAAGGTTTCATCAACGAATATTATAGAACCTTTAGGAAATACAGTAGATGATCCAGTTCCTGGCGGATTTACTGCGGAGTTTCCAAAATAACCCATCATTCTTTTAACACCTACAAAATCTCTACCAAATGCTGATGAAGTTGTTTGATTATCATCAAGAGGTTGCTCAAGCATGTACTTAGTTAATAAGTATTCACCATTTGGTACACTACTACTCGTAACCCAACTAAAATCTAAAACATGAGGTTCAACTCTACCTTCACCATATTCTACAAGTCTAGTGCCGTTATAAGCAACTGACCAAGTATATCCGGCTAGTGTAATAGGATTTCTTTCAATTCTACCACCATTTCCAAGTATCAATTTGAAACTTCTATTTATACCAGGAGTAGCTGTTGCTGGATTTATAGATACCACTATATCACCTTGAGGTGAAGCAAAACTTTGATTAACATCATTGTAATAGATTATAGTATTTGGATCTTTACCAGCAGTTAATCCATATGATGTTAACTGACCGTTTTCCCATCCAATTTTCTTAACAACTGTATCGACTGCACCAGTTGTACCTGCAGGACCCTTTACCGATTTACATATTGTATATAATGAGTTTAGTGTTAAAATACCAGGTGATGGTGCCGATATCAAGGATAGATCAAAGAAGTAATAATTAACATTAATTACATTTATAGCAGTAACTGTGTATATACCATAAACAGATGAATCACTTACTTGATATATTTGTAATACATCACCTACAGTTATACCCTGGACCCATCCTGCTGCATTCTGCGTAGAGAATGTTAAACCAGAATATCCTTGTATAGATGTGAAGTTTATACCTATACCATTTATAGTATTTAATGTTACTCCAGGAGTTACTCCAAATTGACCGGTTGTGGTATAATTATTATACTTGTATATTAAACAGTTTGAACCAGGATTACCAGTTAATCCAGCAGAACCAGTACTACCAACAGCTCCAGTTGGTCCAGTGACTCCTTGAGGACCAACACCACCATCATTACCATCATTACCAGGATCACCTTGTGGACCTGTAAATCCTTGATAACCTTGAGGACCAGTGACTCCTTGAGGACCAGTGACTCCTTGAGGACCAGTGAATCCCTGAACACCAGTAGGACCTGTATTTCCTTGAAAACCAGTAGGTCCAGTTATACCTTGCGGTCCTGTAGAACCAGTAGGTCCAGTTATTCCAAAATTGTAGATATTGGTTACTTCACCAGTTGGTCCTTGTGGTCCAGTAAGACCTTGTGGACCACCTGGAGGTCCTTGTGGACCAGTTATACCCTGATAACCTTGAGGACCGCTTGGTCCTGTAATACCTTGATTACCAGTACCTCCTTGAGAACCAGTTGGTCCAGTATTACCTTGAACACCAGTTGGTCCGGTTATACCTTGATTACCAGTACTTCCTTGAGAACCAGTATTACCTTGAACACCAGTAGGACCTGTATTTCCTTGACTACCAGTACTTCCTTGTGGACCAGTAGGTCCTTGATTTCCAGTATTACCTTGTGGACCTGTATTACCCTGTGATCCAGTAGGTCCTTGAGTTCCAGTAGGTCCAGTTACACCTTGAACGCCTGTGGCACCAGTATTCCCTCTAGGTCCTGTTTCACCTTGAGCACCAGTTGGTCCTTGAGCACCAGTAGGTCCTGTTTCACCTTGAGAACCGGTTCTACCTGTATTCCCTCTAGGTCCAGTTTCACCTTGAGCACCAGTTGGTCCTGTACTTCCTTGAACACCAGTTGGTCCAGTTGGTCCTTGTGGTCCAGTATTACCTTGTGGTCCAGTTGGTCCAGTTCTACCTGGTCCAGTATTTCCTTGAACACCAGTTGGTCCAGTTTGACCTTGTGGTCCTGTTTCACCTTGAGACCCAGTAGGTCCTGTTTCACCTTGAGACCCAGTTCTACCTGTATTACCTCTTGGTCCAGTTTCACCTTGAACACCAGTTGGTCCTTGTGGTCCAGTATTTCCTTGAACACCAGTTGGTCCTGTATTTCCTTGAGAACCAGTTGGTCCTTGAGCACCAGTAGGTCCAGTTTCACCTTGTTGACCAGTTCTACCTGTATTACCTCTTGGGCCAGTTTCACCTTGAACACCAGTTGGTCCTTGAGGACCAGTTGGTCCAGTTTGACCTTGTGGTCCAGTATTACCAGTATTTCCTCTAGGTCCAGTAGGACCTTGAACACCAGTTGGTCCAGTATTACCTTGTGGTCCAGTATTACCTTGTGGTCCAGTTTGACCTTGAACACCGGTTGGTCCAGTTTGACCTTGAACTCCGGTATTTCCTTGAGGACCAGTAGAACCAGTTGGTCCAGTTATTCCAAAATTATAGATATAAATTATTTCACCAGTTGGTCCTTGTGGACCAGTAAGTCCTTGTGGACCACCAGGAGGACCTTGCGGTCCAGTGATGCCTTGATATCCTTGAGGACCAGTAGGTCCTGTTTCACCTTGAGAACCGGTTCTACCTGTATTACCTCTCGGTCCAGTTTCACCTTGAACACCAGTTGGTCCAGTTTGACCTTGTGGTCCAGTATTACCTTGTGGTCCAGTATTACCTTGATTACCAGTAGGACCAGTGAACCCTCTATTACCTTGAGGTCCAGTATTACCTTGAGGACCAGTTTCACCTTGATTACCAGTATTTCCTTGAGAACCAGTTGGTCCTTGAGCACCAGTAGGTCCAGTTTCACCTTGAGGACCAGTTCTACCTGTATTACCTCTTGGTCCAGTTTCACCTTGAACACCAGTTGGTCCAGTTTGACCTTGCGGTCCAGTATTACCTTGTGGTCCAGTATTACCTTGATTACCAGTAGGACCTTGAGGACCAGTTGGTCCAGTTCTACCTTGAGGACCAGTTACACCTTGAGGACCAGTTGGTCCTTGTGAACCAGTTGGTCCAGTATTACCAATAGCTCCAGTTGGTCCTTGTGGTCCAGTTGGTCCGGTAGCGCCCCCAGATAAATCTAATGGTGCCCAGTCTGATATTATAGAACCTCTTGTTAAGTAATTTGCCGGATTATCAATTAAATAGTAAAATATCTTTTCAGATCTAACAAATACAATCATATTTCTATAATTGTAAGCTGGTGTTAGTGATGTTAATGCGGTTTGACCTGCACCTGGTGAGGTTGTAACATCAACGATTAAACGACCTTCTATCTCGAAAGGAGCTCTGATATCAAAATTTACGTTAAAAATACTTGCCATTCTTCTCTATATATTAAATTGTATCCGACTTTATGATGGTAGTGCTGTTGTATAAATATTCCAAGGTCCTTGTGTCGCAGTTGAATATGTGAAGAAATACACACTATAGGTGTGATATAATCCATTATATTGAACATTTGAAACTATAAATGGCGAACCATTAAATAAAGTTCCTGGTATATTTTCTTTATTATTTGTATTAACTGTATCTATCCAACTTAAATAAGTTGCAGTAGTCTGTGAACCTTGTGATTGAGGTATTGCAAAAAATCCTTTTTGTATAGCACTAGTTTGGAAATTAACCTGTATAGTTCCGCTAGATTGTGCTAAAACTGGTGAACCTTCTAAGTAAACTGCAGTAGCTGCAATTGTTTGATAAGTTTGGTCAACTTTACCAACAAAATATGGCCAAATAGTTTCAACTGATACACTAACCGGACTACTAACCATACTGTTGCTTGCCTGAACATTAGATGGTATTGGTGTTGGATTACCATACGAATCATACTTCTGTGGTCCACCTAAATGTGAATTTGTTCCAGTCCAAGTAAATGTAGTTGGTAAAGTTGTGTGTAAAACTTGTGATGTAGTTGCCGTATTCGAAGTAGTAGCAGTTGTGTACAATGGTAGTATTGAAGGTGAAGGAGATGTTCTATTGAAAGTATATCCACTCGCAGTTCCACTATCATTTTTAGCATAAACTAATGTTAATACTGGTGTAAATGTTGCACCAACTCCTTTTAATGTACTATCATTAATTGATAATGTTAATGTAGGTGGTGTATATGAGGCTGGAACCGGTGGGAATAAAATCATATTCAATACTTGAACAATATTTAATTGACTAAAATACCCAGCTGTTAATCCTACTAACCAAGTTAATGGGTTAGGAACAGTTGTCGAACTACCATAAGCATCTGGAACCATAGAAGGAACTTGCATAGTTGATGGAACATAATCAGAGTTACCATAGTAATTAGTATGACTTTGTGATGATGAGTTTATGTTATAAATAGTTCCATATGTAGAACCTGAATTCGAATTTGTTAACCCAGCAAATAAATCAAGAAATATTTGAGTCCCACCAGGTCCAGTTGGACCTTGTGTTCCAGTTATCCCAATAGGTCCAGTTGGTCCTTGAGAACCAGTTGGGCCAGTTGTACCCTGTGCACCTGTTGGTCCAGTCGGTCCAGTTTCCCCAACCGGGCCATCATTTCCATCATTTCCAGCATCTCCTTTAGGTCCAGTTGGTCCTTGAAAACCTGTGTTTCCCTGGAATCCAGTTGGTCCTTGTGATCCTGTCACTGATGCTCCAGTTGAACCTTGAGGACCAGTATTACCTTGAACACCAGTTGGTCCGGTCATACCTTGAGGTCCAGTAACAGATTCTCCAGTTGAACCTTGAGGACCAGTATTACCTTGAACACCAGTTGGTCCGGTCATACCTTGAGGTCCAGTAACAGATTCTCCAGTTGAACCTTGAGGTCCTGTAAATCCTTGAACACCAGTTGCTCCTTTATCACCAGTTGAGCCAGTTGGTCCAATTGGTCCTACCAATGCTGGTCCTTGTGGACCTGTAAGTCCTTGAACACCAGTTGCTCCTCTATCACCAGTTGGACCTTGAAAACCAGTTGGACCTTGAAAACCAGTAGGTCCAGTTTTTCCTTGAGGTCCAGTTTCACCGGTTAGACCTATTCCAGTATTACCTTGAGGCCCTGTTGATCCTGTTGATCCAGTATCACCAGTTGGTCCAGTTGCTCCTGTATTTCCTACATATAAAACTGGACCTTCTGGACCAGTAACCCCTTGATAACCTTGAGGTCCTCCAGCCGGTCCAGATGGACCAACAAGACCAGCAGGACTAACTTGAGAACCCGGAACAATACCAGTCGGTGATCCAGGTGCTAAATTACCAGGATAACCAACATTTGTTAATATCAATGTAGTAGAAGTAGGTGCACCAAAAACTTGAAAGTATCCAGCTCCTTCTACATAAACAATTTGTCCTACAGATGCCCAACTTGAATCTAAAACTGTTAGAGATACTTGAGAACCTACAGCAGGCATTGGGTCAGGAAATCCTGCCGAGACAAATGTATAAGCATTTGTACCAGTTGGTCCAGTTAAACCTTGAGGTCCTGTGTTTCCAGTAACTCCTTGTGGGCCAGTTGGTCCAGTCGGACCGGTAACTCCTTGAGGTCCTGTATTTCCAGTAAACCCTTGAGGTCCGGTAAAACCTTGAACACCAGTCGGTCCAGTATTACCTTGAAAACCAGTAGATCCAAATATTCCTTGCAAACCTTGTGTTCCCTGCCATCCTTGCGGACCTATTGGTCCAGCAAGACCAGCACCACCTACATCACCTCTTAAACCTTGTGGACCGGTAAGACCTTGTGGACCTTGCCACCCTTGGAATCCACTAGGCCCAAATATTCCTTGAAAACCTTGGGGTCCTAAGTCACCCTGAGGTCCGGTAATACCTTGATCACCTTGAGGTCCAATTGGCCCCGTTGGTCCAGTGAAACCATTAGGATCTCCTAAGTCTCCTTTTAAACCTTGTGGTCCAGTATCTCCTTTAAAACCTTGAAAACCTTGAGATCCTCTTCCTTGAAATCCTTGAAATCCTTGAGGTCCTTGTATACCTAATAATCCTCTTAAACCTTGTGGACCTATAGGACCTTGTATACCAGTAGGACCAGCTTGCCCAGTTGTTCCAGCATAACTTAGTGCTAATCCAACTAAATTCCAAAGAGTCCAAAGTGGATCTCTAACATCTTTAGCCAGAATAGCATTCTCACTGTTATCAGGAAGTCTTAAAACTACATTGGCCCAACCTTTATAAGCTTGGCCTTCATCCCATTTAAATTCACTTTCCCATATAGTGCTAGGTTGAAATGTAGATAAGTATGGACCGCTCGGTGAGGGTAGCGAAACTGTTCCGAAAATTGACATCTATTTAAAAATTTTTTGAATTTCTTTTATATATTAAATGAAGTGTGTTCAAAAAGTAGTTTAGGAATAATTTGTCAAATTAAAATTTTATACTTACATTTGTAGAAATAAAAAAATAATGAAAAGAACTTTTCTAAATTATAATAAACAAGAACTAATTGATAAGATTGACCTCATATCAATTGAGCAAGTTGGTAGTCAAGTTATCACAAAATACCGTGATGTAGTTAAATCAGTTAGTGATGTGTCTAATCGATACGAGATATTCGATATCAAATCTTACTTGAAAGATAAGATTGATACAATAGAAAAAAACTTTAACATTACTAAGTATTATTTTAGAATCACTAAAGGTGTTCAAGAGCTAACGCTACTTAGTGATACTATTGAAATTGAAGGAATTAACTTTCATAAATCATTTTTCATTCTTAATTCATCTGATAAATCTCGTAGATTAAGTTTTAACGCAGGTCTTTACTGTGATGCTAAAAACTTCTATGTAGTATCATCAGTTAAAAATCTTGGTCTCACAAAGAAACATCTTCGTGGTGTTACACAAGCCGCTGAAGTTGCATCAGTTGGACTTAACGGTGAAACATTTGATGAACAAATTGAATCAATACGTTCAATTATTGGTCATAGAATTTCTTTATCCAAACTTCGAGATTGTGTTATTATAGATACCGAGGTAAAGGCAGACCATATGAAGTTTGACGCACTTAAAAATGCTATCATCTATTACGCATCAGAAGGTCGACTTAGACTAACAGATTTGCAATATAAGACACTTAAAACACAATCTGATAAACTTATCATTGATAATACAAATGATTTCTATGTAGATGCTTTTTGGGTGTTTCAAACATACTTGAGACTATTTAGTAAACAAGACTCACACGTTGTTAAACGTGAAACTGAAAAAATTATGTCTATCACACAATGGGCCGTTCGTAATCAAATGCTTGAATCATTAGGAATATGAACCTACTAAGAGATTATGATATAACTGGATTTGTGAATTTTCCTCATTTATCTAATAGAAATATAAAGTCAGTAGATTCTGGAAAAACTTTAATTTTTCTAGTTGCTTTTGACGAGAATAATTGTAATCTACAATTACCTCTTGTGGGTAATTTCTGTGGAGACGATGTTACACCAAGACCTAGTCTTAACACAAAAAATAAAAGTATTGAAAATATAATAACTGAATTAACTGAGGAAGAAGGATATAACAGAGATTATTTCTTTAATAATAACGAATCCATCCCAGTTATCTCTAGTATCCTACTGGGATGGTCAAAGTACTCTTATGAGTATAATGATAGAATAGATTCTTGGTGTTGTACCTTTAGAGATTTAACAAACGAGGGTAGAAAGTTATACTACTCAATGAAGAAGTTACACAACGATTCAGAAATAAGAATATTGACATTTAATAATATCAAAGAATAATGCCACAAACATACGAAAGAAAAACATTTGATTTGTTTATTTCAGATAAACTTAGACAACTACTCGAACCATTTAAAAATGAGTCTCAGGTTGCTAATCTTCTTCTACATAGAAGACTTAGCAAAGAGTTGATCGTAGATGATCCAATTAACTTCATTTCAATATCTGACTCTGATAGAACAAAAATATCTTATTTGACAGAAGATAGAATGAAAAAAGTTGCCGATTCAGATACAGATGATTATTGGACAACCAGTTCAAGATTTCATTGCAAACCAGGTGCATTTATAGGTAAATTATTTAAAGATATTTCTTCTAAAGAGGTTGAAAAATTTGCCAATCTATATAAGACAATTGTTAATAAAAGAGAATTCAACTTTGAAGTTGTGAAAGGCGATGATATTCGAAAGTATTACCACTATGACTTTCATGAATCAAACTCTGGTTCTCTTGGTAATTCTTGTATGAGATATGATCGATGTCAAAGATTTTTCGACCTATATGTTGATAATGATTTGGTCTCAATGTTATTGATTAAGAATCCTGATGGTAAATTAATTGGAAGAGCACTTCTTTGGGATTTTGATGGTAATAAGGTAATGGATAGAATCTATACTGTGCAGGATGACGAATACCAACACTTCTTTAAAAAGTGGGCAAAAGATAACGGCTACCTGTTTAAGACTAAACAGAACTGGAATAACACGTTTAAATTCGATTCTAAAACTAGTGAGAATGTAGATTATGAATTTGGCATTCAATTGAAAAGTTGGAAGTATAACTACTATCCTTATTTAGATACATTCAAATGGATAGACGTGAAAACTGGTGTTTTAACAAACTATAAACCGGTTGATTGTAGTAATGTTTATGTCATATCAAATGCTGATGGTAGAACTGACTCTCATACTTACCTTGAATTCGATTCAATTTCCAGAGATTGGCACTATGCTGGATCGCTTGTGTATGTTGAAGGACATGACATTATGACAAACTCTGATAACCTTAACTATTCAGAGACATTGGGTAAATGGATTCTTCGAACAGAGGCTGTTTACAGTGATGATCTTAGAGACTTCATCTTTAAAGATGATTCATTAAATGACCAAAATCTCATTAATGAAAGAAAGTCTTTTATAGAGAAGTCTATAGTATATCATCAAAAGAGAATGGAAGAATTGTCTAAGAAGATATCTGACCTAGATTTACAAGAATTGATATCAATATCAGATTACTTTGGTAGAAGATAATAAAAAAGACCTCTTTTAGAGGTCTTTTTGTTTTAATCTGTTACGGTGAATACTAAATACCATAGAGGATCACCTTGTTTATCTTCATATTTTATTATCCAAAAACCTTGATATCTGTACTTCTTATCATAAAGTAGTTTACTATCCTTCATAGTTTCAAATACTAAATCAGATGTTGGTTGTTTATAAAACACAGAACAATATTGTTTTACAACACTAAAACTTCTATCTGTGTAGTTTCTAACTCTATGCTCTGGTGTTTTTAAAGTTCCCACAAGACCATTCCTATACTCTATTTCAGGTAAGACTATTTTGTTTGTATCTATTGATGCATTATAAAGAGCCAACCAACAACCGTGTTGTGCTGATGCTAATTCTAAAGGTTCTTCAACTATGAGAGAGTCTAGCTTTTTATTGACTCTAAGTTGTTGAACTTTTTGATACACATTATTGGCAAGTGTATCTTGTGATTGCATTGTGAAGAATGCAACTAAGGCTGAAAAGGTAAGTAATAACTGTTTCATTGTTTTAAAATAATTTTTATATAGTCATTAAATAAGTCTAACTTATTGACTTTCATAACAATATATATTTTTTTAAACAAATAGGTATTTCTTATAATATAAGATATTATGGTTTCTTCGATAGTTAGTGGATTAAAATGTTTTAATGATCCGAATTTTAAATTCGATCCTAAGTGGCATAAATACACATATAATGGAAAACAGTATACCTCTGTTACAAAATTTATACAGAATTTTCATAAAGAGTTTGATTCTGAATTTTGGTCAAAGAAAAAGGCTGATGAAGCAGGTGTTCCACAAGAATGGATTTTAAAAGAGTGGAAAGAAAAAAATGATAGAGCTAACTTTGTTGGACACTCAACACACACCTGGATTGAGAATTATTTTAATCAAATACCACAATGGATCCCTGATGATTTAGATATTGTTGATAGAATAAATAAATTCAATATTATCTATGCTAAACAACTTTACAAATTAACTCCAGTTACTTTTGAATTAAGAATATTTTCAAAAATATATCCACTTGCTGGTACAATAGATTCTATTTTTTTATATAAAGAAAAACTATTCATCGTCGATTGGAAAACAAATGGGGAGTTTACTCATGATGAACATGGCAAAGGTAAATATGAGAAACTACTTTTACCATTTGATGATTACTGGAAAAACCATTTAAATGAATATTCAATTCAAGTTTCTCTTTATTCATTGATATTAGAAGAATGGGGATTTGATATCAGAGGAGCTTACTTGGTACACATAGGACCATCACAAGAAGCCGTAATACACAAGGCAGTAGATTTAAAAGAAGAATTAAGAAATTATTTACCATTACATACATTCTAACTTAAAACTTATTAAACATTGAGTATATAAATTAAAAAATAAAGATATTTATGAAGACTTATATTTTAGACTTTGAAGAAGTATTGAAAAACTTTGAGCCTTATCATCAGTCATTAAAGTCAATTCAAAAAGAAAAACAAGATTTTTCTGATTTAATTGATGGTATTAAGAAAGAAATGGAAACTATTGTTAATGGTTCAAAATCTTTAATCCTGGATGATGCAACTCAGCAAAAGAATCAGAATAGATTCAGAGAGTTACAAACTAAAGCAGTTCAAGCAGAATCAGAATTTAGAGCAAACATTATGACAAAACAAAATGATGAACTTGAAAAAAACTTTCAACAAATTATCGAGTTAGTTAATGTTTGGGCATCTGAAAATAATGTTGATTTGGTAATCAATAAAAATACTGTTGTTTTTGTTAAACCAGAATTAGAGATAACTGATTCTATTGTTAAATTGATTAGAGACAAAGGTATGTTTTTAGAATATACTGAAGGAATGTACGAAGTTGCAGCAAGCTAATTATTTTTTAGCTAATTTTTATTTTGTATATTTGTAGTATGAAACTCAAGGCCGATCCTTCATACGCAACAATAAGGTATTACTACCAGGATAAAACCAGTAGTGATACTTTTTTGTTTAAAAGAGATTACAAAAATGCAATGCTTCTTGGTAGTCTAATTCTAACAGAAGACGGTAGAGTATATTTTACAGCATCTGGTGGTGGTAAACCAATTCTACCAGACTCATTAGTAGATGATGGTATTTATCCATATAATTGGATGAATATAATGGAGATAGAATATTGCATAAAGTATCAACCTTATGAGTTTAAAGATGATTGGTGGAGAGCACACTCAATGTATTCAAAAGAGTTTTGGAGAATACTTGTTGAAGATATGAGAGAATTAAAGATAAATTATATTTCAAATAATATTAAAAACGACATACAATGGATTCACGCAGATTAATAAAAAAGAGACTCTACATAGACATGGATGGAGTTCTATGTGACTATAAAAAAGCATACGATAGTCAACGAGAATCAAATCCTTCACAACCATATCCACAATCACAATTTGGATTCTTTTTGAATCTAGAATCAATTCCATTTGCTATTGACTCTATAAACCATCTGCAAAAACATTTTGATGTTTGGATTCTAACTAGACCATCAGTTCAAAATTTATCTTGTTATACAGAGAAGGCACAATGGATTAGAACACATCTTGGTATGGATATGCAAGCCAAAACTATTATGTGTATTGATAAATCTTTATTGAAAGGTCATTTCCTAGTTGACGACCAAGTTGAACACGGTCAATCAGAGTTTGAAGGTAAACATATTCACTTCGGATCTGAAGAATTTAGTACTTGGGATAAAGTTGTTACTTATCTTATGTATAATAAAGATTTTATAAAACAAAGAAATGTAGTAGAATATTACTCAGGTTGTTAACTTATTAAATAGTTAACAGCTTGTGTATAAAGATTTGATACGTTCTTATCATATGAATAGTCAGTATTCCAGTTTGAGAATGTTGCACTATATGTATATCCATCTTTAGTTGCAGTTAAATAAGTTGTTTTATTACCTATTAATCTTTGATATAAGTCTTTTGAAAATTTATTAGTTATTGGTACCTCAAATTCATCTGTTTCTACAATAGTTCCATATCTAAATACTTGATTGTGTCCAGAACCGGTAGCTGTTATATTAACTAAATATATCTTACCTGCTTTTATAATCGGAGTTGCTGATGCTGTTCCTGTTCCACCAGTTATAACAACTGATGCTGAGTTAGAATAATTAGTTCCATTTTTTAGAACTTTTATAGAAGTAACGCCACCTTCTTCAACCACTGGTATTAACTCACAACCTTTACCGGTTGAGTCTATAACTTTTACAGTTGTTTGTGGAATTTCTTTGTAGTAAAAAAGACCAAGTTGATACATTCCTTTAGATTTTAACAATCTTGTTTTAAAATCTTGAAATGGTGTGTTTGTCATAAATAAGATTCTTTTCCAAGATTCTTTTTTAGCACTAGGTATATCCATAAAAGATATATCATACTCATAATTATATTCAATACATTCTTTGTAGTATGTATATTTTCCCTTTTTAACCAAATCATCAACATAAATATGGTATTCCATATAGTTATCATTACCTTTTTTGGCAATTTTGTCAATCTTGGTGTATATCTTGTCTATTTCTAATTTAGTTGGATTTATCATATTGATTATATTATTATTCAAGGTATCCATCAAATGTTACTAAGAATGTTATTATACCACCGGTTGTTACTACACCTAGGTTTTTAGCTGTTACTTGAACAAATTCACCTGGTTGTACCACAACTGGAGAGTTGAATGCCATATAGCATCCAGTTGGACTACCAAGTACACCAACCGCTGCGTTTGCAGCAAATGTTTCAAATCCAAGTGCTACTCTTCTTGGTGCTTTTACAGTACCATTCGTTTCAGTTGTGTTAAGTGCTACAGCTGTATTACCAAATGATAATGTATATGCGTATAAAACTGGTCCACCGACTAACAACTGTGTAACCGCACCCTGTACCTTAACACCAGTTATATAAAGTGATTTACCAGGAACTATTGCCGTACCAGTTGGTAGCTGAATACTTGATATAATACCATCAGTTGGTACTGCTAAGGTTGGAAGTGTTGAAAATTGACCGCCTAGACCAGTACCAAGTGCTGCAGTTGTATTTGTCATTGCGATTGCAGATGCTGTACCTAAGTTGTTTGTTAAGTTTGCTGCCGAACCAAAAGCACCGGCACCTGTTTGATTTTGATATGCCATTCCACCACCACCTGCTATAACGTGTGACCAAGGTTTAGTTGTATTCATATCTCCTTGAGATACGTTAACATATGCTACTTTTATAACTTGTGCAACTGATGTTATCCCTGAATTATAATTTCTTATAAATAATGGTAAGTTCATTGATGTTGTTGAAGAACCAGCAGTAGCTGGTCTAGTTAATAGAGATACGAGTACATCATTTATCCAGAATTCAACTGTTTTCTCAGATAGAACAACTAAATAGTCATTTGTTGTTCCAAAAGTTGGAAAAGATGTTATTAAATCACCGGATGTTGTCTCAGAACCACCAGTACTTAATACACATTTAAAAGAACCAGAGCTCATTCTGAAAAATGCACCATCAGTTGGTGCTGCTGTTGTTGCTGCTATTCCTAATCCCCATTCTACAACATTATTTGTCTGTGGTGCTGCTGAGAATTGTAAGTCAATTTCACAATAAACTGGAAATGACATAAATGCTGGCATATGTCTCCAAGTCCTTAACTGAGCAAAAGCTCCTGATGCGGTTGATAAACCTGCATTTAAGTTAGCAAAGTTACTTGTTTGTGTTATGGTCATTGTTGAAACAAGTGTATTCCAAATTGCACCATTTATTGTTGATCCTGGAAAGTATTCATTGAAAAATGTTTGGTCAATACCAACTCTTAATCGATAATCATCTGTGGCTTCTGGATTTCTAACAAGTCTAGAACCCGTTACATCACCTGGATCCGATTCAGCAGTTATGGTAACAAATCCTGATATCTCAGATGATGTTAATCCTATAGCAACTTGTAAGTCGTTATTTGAATTTACACTAGCTAGATTTGATGAATTTCCACTTTTTATTATAACACTCATATTTAATTTATTATTTTATATTCTACTAAATACTCACCCCAAGTTCCCTGAGGGGCATATGCATATATAGTAAATCCAACGCCTTCTATTTTGTCTGAAATTTCAAATTTTACATCTTCAATTAAGGAATCCTCAACTGTTAAATGGTTAGAACTTGTTGAAGAATTTATAACAATAATTGATTGTGACTTTGTATATGTGCTCAAAACAGATGCGGTTGCAATATCACCTTCTTGGCTTACAGTGAAACCAAAATCTAAAGAAGCAGTTCCATAAGTTGTTATTGGTGATGAACTTACTCTCCATGAATTTCCATTCCAAACAACAAGATTTCCATTACTGTAGGAAGCTGTTTGGCCTAGTGTTGGACTATTTGGATAATTTATTGCCATTTTATATTATTTATTTTTGTTGAAATGGTTGGAATATTGTTGAATACTGATCCAGAAGACCTATACTTCCTTTCGAAGAAGCAACTCCGGTTATATATGTAGCATTACCATCATCTGTAGCTCCATAATTGTGAATACTTCTACCAACTAAACTAACATTAAATGGAGTGCTGTTACCTGATAAAATGTAATTTGTAAATGTGGCATTATCATCAATCCAATGAACACAATTATCCATAGTGATTTCAGAAATACTAACACTACTATCGGTTAAAACTACACCATAATCTGGTGATGCGGTTACATCTGTTGTCACATAAAATAAAGTCTGTGTATTATGTATATTGAGTGATCCTATTGTTTTAATGTAAAAGAAATAGTTGTCACTCTTTGATGTTGATTCGTTAGTTGAATTAAATACTAACTTACAATCATGTACATTTAATCTTGATCCATCTAAAACTTTAAATCCAAATAAAGTTCCACTTGGATCTTTAGCATCTAATATTTCATAATAAACATTTTTAAGTGTGCATCTTGGTGATTTATTTGCACCACCACCTACTAAATTTATTCCAGGGTTTATACCAACCGTTGCTAATCTAGGATAAACATATAATGATACATTCTCGATGTAAATATTACACTGACCTGTGGCTGATAATAAACAATTTGCACTATCTGGTGATATGTATATTGAAGAATCACTATCATCTGAAACAATTTTAAAAATTTTACCTGCGGGAACTGTGAAGAATGGTGTTTGTGAACCTTTTGATCCACCACCATTAAAGCTTATACGAACATTTGGTTTAAGATATAGTGTTAAATTAAATGATAAAGTAAGTGGAGTTGTTTCATTATAATCATAGGTGATTGATGAATAAACTGTGCCTGGCCAAACCTCGATAACAGCGTTAAGTAAGCTTGCAGTTGTTAAAGCAGTAAAGGCACCTGCTATAGTTTGAAATGGTAGTCCACTGTTTCCTATAACCGCAGTTGAGTCATTACCATTTGGATGTACAAATGCAACATTTACATATAAATATGAAGATCCTCCACCGGCTACTCCTTGTGGTCCTATATCACCTTGGGGACCATTTGTACCTGTAGCTCCTTGTGGTCCTTGTGTCCCCACTCCACCACCGCCACCAGCTCCGCCTCCACCACCATTGTATGGTTGTACCCATTGAATACTATCTCCATCACTAACCAATACTAATTCTTCACCAGTTGAAGAATCTAACCATCTTGATCCAATAGGTAATGATGTTGATGGTGCTGTATCTTGAAAATAAAATGGAGAATAATTACCAGTATTTCCCTGAGGTCCTGTATTTCCTTGATAACCTTGTGGTCCTGTATCTCCTTGATAACCTTGTGGTCCTGTATCTCCTTGATAACCTTGAGGACCAGTTTCCCCTTGGAATCCAATATCTCCTTGGAATCCAATATCTCCTTGATAACCTTGTGGTCCTGTATCTCCTTGATAACCTTGAGGACCAGTTTGCCCTTGGAATCCTTGAGGACCAGTATTTCCTTGAAATCCTGTCGAACCAATTAATCCTTGAGGTCCTGTTAATCCTTGTGGACCCTGTAATGCAGGAGATAATGTAGTAGTTACCTGTGCAATAGTGGTGTCCTCAAAGTGCAAGGTCATTGTTTTACCAACAAGATTCCTTGCATAAAATTTAACAACAATCGTATCTGTTAATGAAAGACTAGTTGCTATAATTGGAACTGAGAATATATATAGTGTGATCACAGAACCGTCATATATTGGTAGAGGAACCGCGGAATTACTAGCAATAAGTGTTTCGGTACCACCAGTTGCTCGTTTATAAATATTTACAAATAATGCTGGTGTTCCACCAGCAGCATTCATTGAAACATATTGTTCAAAATCCCAAGTTCCAGCTGGTATATTTGTTACTCCTGGATCACCAACAATGGTAACAAACTCCTCGATTAACTGGTCACCTAAACCACTTGCAGTTCTAGTAGATCCAGTACCAATTACGACATTTCTTCCCATTTCATAATAGCCGGCAACCGATCCTGCATTTGATGGGTTCAAGTAATAAACTAATCCAGTTGAAAATCCAGATGGTCCTTGAGACCCAGTATTTCCCTGAAAGCCGGTATTTCCTTGTAGACCAATATCTCCTTGAGGTCCAGTATTTCCTTGTAGACCAATATCTCCTTGAGGTCCAGTATTTCCTTGAGATCCAATATCTCCTTGAGATCCAGTATTTCCTTGTAGACCAATATCTCCTTGAGGTCCAGTATTTCCTTGAGGTCCAGTATTTCCTTGAGATCCAGTATTTCCTTGAGATCCAATATCTCCTTGAGGTCCAGTATTTCCTTGAGATCCAGTAGGTCCAACCTGAGTGTACATAACCTGCTGTGCAGTTAGTATAACAGATGGTACAGCTGGTCTTGTTGGATTTGATTGAGTTCCAGTTGCTAGAATTGAAATATTGGTATCATTAGAACTCCAATATAACTCAATATAGTCAGTTGCATTTAAACTAATTAAAAAGTTCCAAGATGCAATTTGGTCAGATAGACCAGAAACACTAAACTCAGTATTTGATGCGGTTATGTATTGGCCATTTTTAGCAAACCAAATATCAGCAAATCCAGACGCAGCATTAGATTTTGTGAATACTGTTGAGAACTGTATATTATAAGTTCCTGGATGGTCAAAAGTCATTTTAGTACCATCAACTATTGAAACACCATTAGATTCATAAGTTGAAGTAAGAATCATTGCTCTTGGTGTACTTGCAGTTGGGTTTAATTGGTTTGATAAATCATAAAATGCACCGTAATATCCTAAAGCACCTCCAGCACCAGTCGGTCCAGCAGGTCCTTGTGCACCAGTTCCACCACCTCCACCAACAATTGTTGTTTGGTAAAATACATCCCCAGAATTATTTACAACCATGTATTTAGTCGCTCCTGATGTTAATCCTATATTAGTTAAATGTAAACTAGTGGCCCAGGTATTACCATCACCATGTACATAAAATGTATTTGATGCTGATCCATTTTGAACAACAAAAACATTATCTGTATCAGATGAAGATCCTCTTCTAAACGTCACACCATCTTGAGTAGAATTCGTAAGGATTTCTGGCTCTCCTGAGTTGTTATAAGCTTGTTGTAGTGTCGTTGTGGATAAACCACCAGCGGCTCCGATTACCTCACCAAATTTAGAAACTAAAAGAAACTTAGCTTGAGCAGGATCAGATAGATTAGTAGCATTAGAAACAATTGATAAAACTCCAATAAGAATTCCATTATCTCTAAAATTAGTAAAAGTATCAAAAACTTCCGATTGTACAGATGTTAGAGCTGTCGTTAAATCAGCATAAACGGTTTGACCATATTGTACTCTAAATACACCATTTTGAATTAAGAATATTCTTTGGTTTGTAGCTTGTTTTGTTGGTGTTCCGATAGCAGTTCTAACACCATTATTATCATAGTAGCCAGGATCAACTAAAGTTGTATTTGAATAAGTTCCACCACTTCTTGTTCTATATTGAAAAGTAGTAGGAGAATACCCAGGAATAGTTATACTACTTGGATTTAAAACATCTGTAATATAACCAATTCCTAATCCCCATAATGACCCAGCAGATGTTTGAAATGATAAAGTTGCTCCAATATAAGATGGATAAACACCATTATTAATCAACTTAATTGGTGTGAACATATCTCTAACTTGAGCTGCTGGTGATACATCTATATCTGGCTCAGGAAAAGCATTAGCAATAGTCGATTTATTAGCATGTCCTACTTTACCTAAGTAAATATTTTGTCTTCTTTCCTTTGGAGTTGGAAAATAAGTTTGTTGAGTTAACAAACCATTTGAATTTACTAAAAAATATGTTTCAGTAGCACTTGTCAGAGCACTTAAAGTAACTCCAATTGCTCCTGGATATTCAATCAATTTTACAGTTGGTTTAAGAGAACTAGTTAGTCCAGCATTATCAATAATCCATCCTTTCATAGATGAAATGTTTACAGTAGTTGATGATGATATGGTAATACCAGGTGTTTGAAATTGAAATACACCACCTGATATAACATTCCCCTCTAATATATTTCTTTGTCTGTCAGTTATTGAGAGATTTAGATTTTCATTATTAACACTAACATATATAGATCCGTTAGATCCGGTTGCTATTACATAACCAACCACATTTGCTCTTGATGAATAAGAAAGTCCAAAATAGTCTGTATTATATTTACCAGGTATAGTATCTGATAGATATAAAGCATCTCCAGGATTTACGGATGCTAATATTAATGAAGTTGTGTCAACTCCGGTTATTATACCATTTGTTGTTATTGATCCAATTTGACCATTTGGTATAATCTCACCAGCAACACCATTTACAGTTGCATTTAAATCTGGATTAGATAAAGATAATACCATAGTTGGAATACCATTAGTTGCACCATTTATGTGAACTGCTTGACCAACGGATATTGTAGTTCCTGTTACATTGTAAGCTCTTAGAGATAATTCTCTACCTATATGCAATGGCGCACTAAGATTATCGGAATAATATGCCAAAGATGCTTCTGTGTAATCATAGAATAATCTAGAAGCGGTTGGTGATGGATTAGGTAAATTAGTTGAAAAATCTATACTACCAACACTTTGTATTTGTTGACTATGTAATGATAAAACAGAACCATCAAAAGTTAGATTAGACTCAGCATTGGCTGAGTTAGAACCAGATGCTGTTAATATTCTCGTAGCAGATGCGTTATATATTGTTGTAAAACCTGGACCGGTATTACCTTGGAATCCTTGTGGTCCTGTTATACCTTGAAAACCTTGTGGTCCAGTATTTCCTTGGAAACCTTGTGGTCCGGTATTTCCTTGAGGACCTGTGTTACCAGTTGAACCACTACCTTGAGCACCAGTATTACCTTGATACCCTTGAGGTCCGGTATTTCCTTGAGCACCAGTTGTTCCTATACCGGTTAATCCTATTGGTCCTTGATAGCCTTGAGATCCAGTATTACCTTGAAAACCAGTTGGTCCATAAGCACCTTGAGCACCAGTAACACTTTCACCGGTTAAGCCAATAGGACCTTGCCAACCTTGAGAACCGGTGGCCCCAGTTGAACCAGCAAGACCATTAGCAATTAAATTATTAACAGTTGTATAGAGATTATTTATATTCTCATCAGCTATTGTGACTGTAGCACCGTACCCATCATAAATGATACCTGTTGGGTTTCCATCTCCTCCATCGGATATTTGTAATAATCGTTGATATGTAAATGATACTTTATTACCAGTAAAACTATATGTTGACATCTTAAATTTATATATAAAAATCGATGAAGGTTCAAGATGTAATATATAATTTATGTCCACAAAATATTATTTAGACTGG
>Ga0214919_10001909_pt1 | contig 33450 bp, 28 predicted proteins | sample LL1503_MetaG_FD_177994 | JGI IMG/M metagenome (GOLD analysis project Ga0214919, IMG submission 177994) | Freshwater microbial communities from Lake Lanier, Atlanta, Georgia, United States - LL-1503 | ecosystem: Environmental > Aquatic > Freshwater > Lake | place: USA: Georgia | collected... | reverse complement strand
CTGAAATCAAAAAACCAGTTGCAGTTAAAGCCCCAGCTAAAACTATCGCTAAACCAGTTGTTAAAAAAGCTGAAATCAAAAAACCAGTTGCAGTTAAAGCCCCAGTTAAAACTATCGCTAAACCAGTTGTTAAAAAAGCTGAAATCAAAAAACCAGTTGCAGTTAAAGCTAAGAAATAATTAATTATATACATCATAGTTTTATTAACAATGAATTTCCTGTTGTATAATAGATATTTTTTCTGTGATGGTTTTTAAAAAACCTTAGTAAATTTTAGATATTGATATTTGTTTATCCCCTACTTAATATATTGATGTTTCGTGATATAATAAAAATTATTATTTACTGATAACATATTAAAGAAATTTTACAATACCAGTTTTGATGTCATACACGCCGCTAACTAGATCTATTTCATTATCTTGTTTCATTTGAAATAAAGTTTTACTAGTTGATAATATTTCATTTTTTGTTTCTTTTACATTTAATTCAATTGCCTCATTCAGTAAAAGATTTTCATCTTTAGATGTACATTTTTTTACAATATCTCCAATTTTTTTGATTAAATTGGTTGCATTTTCAAGCTCCTCATGATTACATGCAGCCTTAACTGCTCCGCACATGGTGTGTCCTAGAATTACAACCAATTTTGCACCCAAAACCTTGCATCCAAATTCAATACTTCCAGTGATATCATGATTTGTAATATTCCCAGCAATACGAATGATTAACGCCTCCCCTATGCCTAGGTCAAATATTGTTTCAGGTATTGCTCTTGAATCCATACAACTTAATATTACTACCAATGGATTTTGTGCAATCGATGTTTCCATCATTTGCGCTTTAAAATCATGTCCTATTCTATTATTTGTTGCAAATCTTGAATTTCCCTCTTTTAATAAAGATAAAACTTCCGAAGGGGTTATATTTTTTTGAATTTCTTTTGTAACAGATGCTGTAATATGCATTCTATTTTCTATATTATATATATTATGAAATCCCACTGTGTTTACTTTAATGCTATGTAATTTGGCACGCACTGTTTTAAACTCTCTTATGGCATCAAGGGAATCTTGATCTATATATTCTGTATTTGTGGCATCTATTATAATACAAGCTTTATTTGGTATTGAATCTAGAGTTTTTACTAAAGATGGTTTATTTAAAAACGATATTTCTTGAGGAAGATGAATTTTTAAAATTTCTCCAGCATGATATGTATATTTTTTAAAACTAAAAGATTTGATATAATTTGTTTTAATTACAAAGTAAAAACCTATAAAAACTCCAATGCTTACTCCAGTTAATACATTACTAAAAATGATAAAAATAACAGTACATATAAATGGAATGTAATATTGTGAACCTTTTGAGTAAATTAATTTTAAATTTGTTGTAATCATAAGCCTTAGTCCAGAATGTATTAAAATTGCGGCAAGGCAAGAAAGTGGAATCATATTAATATATTTTGGAATAAATAACATTGCAATGATTAATAATACACCATGTAATATGGTGGCAATCTTAGTTCTTCCGCCACTCTCCACATTCACCGCTGTCCTTACTACAACTGATGTAACAGGTATTCCACCTAAAAATCCTGATACAATATTACCAAGCCCTTGGGCAATTAATTCTCTATTTATTGGAGTGTGCCTTTTTTGTTTATCTAATTTATCTCCAGCGGAAATACTAATTATAGCTTCAAGTGATACAACAATGGCAATGATCATGCCAAATTTTATTACTTGCCAATTTATTGAAGCAAAATCTGGAAAATGTATTAATTGATGAATGGTTTGAGTAAAGCTACTTGGTTGATATGGAAGATTTACAAGCTGACTGTGGTGGATTTGTAGAATTATATTTGATGCATAATTTTGACAATATAAAGTCATTATAATGCCAAATATTACAGCAAATAATGATGCTGGTATAATTCTTACAAGCTTTCTTTTATATTTTGTACACCACCATATTATCAATAAAGATCCAATGCCAATAATAAATGCACCTATGTCTATATGTTGTATTGCATGAAATATTTCAGAAAATGTATTTTTATTGTCTGCCTGAAGAAATTCAAAGTCTCCAGTTGGTGTTGCATTATAGCCAAATAAATGTGGTAATTGTTTTAGTACCAGAATAAGCCCTATAGCAAATAAAAGACCGTTTATTACGCTTGATGGAATATAGCCTCCAAATCTTCCAAGTTTTAATACGGAAAAAAGAATTTGAAAAATTCCTGCAAATATAACGGCACAAAGAAAAGCATGATAATTTTGTAAAGATGATATAGCATCAATTACAACCGCAACAAAACCCGCTGATGGACCCGTAATACTTGTGTGTGAGCCACTTATAGAGCCTGTTATTATTCCGCCACTAATGCCAGCAATTAATCCTGATTCTATAGGAGTTTTGCATGCCACTGCAATACCCAAACAAAGTGGAATTGCAACAAGGAATACTGTAAGACCGGCCTTGAAATCTGATACAAAAGATCTACCATTATACATGTTGAAAATTTTTTTCATATAATGACACTTTATAATTAATTAATTTTACATAGTAATGTAAAGAATTTAAAACTCAAGCTTTTTTCCTTAATATCATTTATTTTACCAACATCTTGTCGTTACTCTTGTTAGCTTTATAGCTGGTTAAAATATCAATAGATTGGTGTATAAAGTTTTATCTAACTTTGCTTGCAATCCGATAATAAAATATTATTAAAGCATTTTTACTAAATAAAGAGACCCACATAATACTATACGAACTGGTTTTTGTAAATCTTGTATGTTATAATTTTCATAATTATGCGTGATATTATTTTCATATTTAACAATTAAATTTATTGCATCTTGAATGGAATTTCCAATACTACAATGCAAATTTATTGCATTTGCTGCTTTTTGTATTATTTCTGGGCTTTCTGATATAGCCTCCATATTAGAACGAATTGCTATAACCATTTTAATTATATCCTTAAATTGTATTAAAAAGTTTTTACTATCTGTATCTTTTGTTCTGCCATTTATAATATAGTTTGAAATTCCATCGTTAAATGTTTCTTGTTTTAGAAAATCCGCTACCACCTTTGCACCTGATATATTGTGTGCACCATCTATATAAAATATGCTATTTTGTGGCATTATTTTATAAATTTCTTGATGATGAAATATTTCCAATCTATATCTCCATACTGTGTTTTGTAAACCTTTAGCTATATTTTCCCATGTTATCATTGCTGAATATTTTTATAAATAAATAACTATTTCATACTTACAATAGATTTTGGCTTATCTGCCCTTTGTATTTTTACATCATTTAATATTTTATCCCCAAAGTGAATCCATTTATCAATCTCATCTGAAGTTATTGTTTTCATAAAACAAAATAAAAAATATAAATAATTGATGTCTTTTATGTTGTGATAATTATTGTCAAGTAATAATTATATTATTATCTATTTTTATAATTTGTATGTTAAAATATTAATAATTATATTATGATAATAATTTTACTTGATATTTATTTTCAATTTAATATTTGTTTATTACTTCTGCCTGCGTGATGGAATCGGTAGACATAACGGACTTAAAATCCGTTGGCTGTAAGGCCGTGGCGGTTCAAGTCCGCCCGCAGGTACCAAGTTTATATTTCCTTTGGTTACCGTTTTGTTTTTACTTCTTACTTATTTATATTTTAAATGATGAATTTACCAAATTTATTATTTAAATATTATTTTATTTTAATTTAAGCCAATTTTTTGTATATAACTTTTCATCAAAAATACATTATATTTATTTGTATGTAAATAAAATGGGGCGAACGACGGGGCTTGAACCCGCGACAACCGGTACCACAAACCGATGCTCTACCAACTGAGCTACATCCGCCACTTGGTGAATTTTGGTAATAATAAATCTTATTTGTCAATATAAAAATCATATATTGCATTAATTATATAGCACTAATATGAAATATAATTCTTGACTTTTGAATATATAATTGTACGTTATCTACAATTGCACTCATAGCTCAGCTGGATAGAGCAACGGTTTTCTAAACCGTGGGTCACAGGTTCGAACCCTGTTGAGTGCACCATTGAATTAATCTTTTTTACTATATTTCATGAATTTTTATTGACAAATATTAATATCTAAAAGATAATGGTTTTTCTATGAAAATTTATTTTAAATATGACAAGTAAAAGTAGTGGCAATAATATTAATATAGAAAACCTAGGATTTGAGACCAAATTTATAAGTGTCCGTGGCGCAAGGGAAAATAATTTAAAAAATATTGATATTGATATTCCAAAACACCAATTAGTTGTAATTACTGGGCCTTCTGGCAGTGGAAAGTCTTCTCTTGCCTTTGATACAATTTATGCAGAAGGGCAAAGAAGATATGTTGAAAGTTTATCAAGTTACGCAAGACAATTTTTAACTTTACAAGAGAAGCCAGATGTTGATTCAATAACTGGTTTATCTCCTGCTATTGCTATTGATCAAAAAACTACATCAAAAAATCCTCGTTCTACGGTTGCAACTGTTACTGAAATATATGATTATTTAAGGCTATTATTTGCAAGAGTTGGAGTAGTATATTCACCACATACAGGTCAGCCAATTCAAAGCCAAACGTCATCTGATATGGTAAAAAAAGTTTTACAGCTTCCACAGGGTACAAAAATTTATATTTGTGCACCAGTTGTTCGTGGTAAAAAAGGTGAGCATGTAAAAGAACTTTTGGATTTTAAAAAAGCTGGATATCAAAGATTTAAAATCAATGGTGAAATTTATGAATCAGATTCTATACCAAAATTAGATAAAAATAAAAGAAACGACTTAGATATTGTTGTAGATAGAATTGTTATTTCAGATTCAATTGGAAATAGATTAGCGGATAGTATAGAAACTGCACTACGTCTTTCTGATGGTTTGTTGCACGTAGAAATTGTATCTTTACCAGAAAATACAAATGGTGAAATTAGCATTGGTGATAGCATTATTAAAAATTCACAAGTATTGATAATGTCTGAAAAATTTTCCTGCCCTGTATCTGATTTTACTTTAGAGGAAATTGAGCCAAGAATTTTTTCATTTAATTCTCCCTTTGGGGCTTGTCCATCTTGTGATGGCCTTGGAACTGAAAAGCATTTTAATACAGAGCTTATTGTGCCCAATCCTAATTTATCTTTGGCAGATGGTGCGATAGATCCATGGAATAGAAGCAATCCAAGATATTATAGACAAATTATCGATAGTGTTGCACAACATTATAATTTCTCAACAACTATTCCATTTAAAGATTTATCAGATGATACAAAAAAAATTATATTAAACGGCTCAAATGATAATATTCAATTTAACTTTTTTGATGAATTTAGAAAATATACCATTACAAGAAGATTTGATGGAGTAATTGATGATTTAGTTAAAAGGCATGATGAAACAGAGCATGATGAAATTGCAAGCACTTTAAAAAAATATCAAAATCTTATATCTTGTCGTGCATGCAATGGACACAGACTGAAGGAGGCATCTTTATGTGTACAAATTAATAACAAAAATATTGGTGAAGTTTCTAAATTTACTATAGTCGAAGCTGAAAAATGGTTTGAAGATTTACCAAAATATTTAACATCTACGCAAAATGAAATAGCATATAGAGTTATAAAAGAAATTAAAGAAAGATTGGTATTTTTATTTGATGTAGGTCTTGAATACTTAAGTTTGAATAGATCTTCTGCAACTTTATCTGGCGGTGAATCTCAAAGAATTCGTCTTGCTTCACAGATTGGATGCGGATTAAGCGGCGTTATGTATGTACTTGATGAGCCATCCATTGGGCTTCATCAATCTGATAATACAAAATTAATTAAAACTTTAAAAAATCTTCGTGACATGGGAAATACTGTAATAGTTGTTGAACATGATGAAGAAACTATGCTTGAAGCTGATCATATAATAGATATAGGCCCATGTGCTGGCATGTCAGGTGGATATGTTGTGTCTCAAGGAGATATAAATTATATTAAGGATGACGAGAGTAGCATTACGGGAAAATTTTTATCTGGAGTTGAAAAAATAGACGTTCCTATTGCAAGAAGAAGGTATGGAAGAAATAATAAAATAACTATAACAAACGCAAGAGAGCATAATTTAAAAAATATTACAATAGATATTCCCTTAGGAATGTTTGTTGCAGTAACTGGGGTATCAGGTGGTGGAAAATCTACACTTATTATTGATACTTTATATCAAGCTGTTAATAACAAATTAAATGGGTCTTCTCAAACTCCTGGTTTGCATGATAAAATTGAAGGTATTGAAAATATTGATAAAATTATTGAAATAGATCAGTCTCCAATTGGCAGAACTCCAAGATCCAATCCCGCAACATATATAGGTGCATTTAATGTTATTCGTGATCATTTTACAGCTTTACCAGAATCAAAAGCAAGGGGATATAAACCTGGTAGATTTTCATTTAATGTAAAGGGTGGAAGATGTGAAAAGTGTCAAGGGGATGGAGTAATAAAAATTGAAATGCACTTTTTACCAGATGTATATATTATATGTGATACATGTAAAGGAGATAGATACAATAAGGAAACTTTGGAAATTAAATATAAAAATAAATCAATATCAAATATACTACAAATGACTGCTGATGAAGCATTTTTGTTTTTTGATAATATTCCAACGATAAAAGACAAATTTCGTGCAATGAAAGATGTGGGTTTGGGGTATATTAAAATTGGTCAACAGGCAACAACTTTATCTGGTGGTGAGGCACAAAGAATTAAATTATCAAAAGAATTATGTAAAAAAGCTACAGGTAATACCTTGTATATTTTAGATGAACCAACTACGGGTTTGCACTCTGTAGATATTAAAAAATTACTTGAGGTGTTGCATAAATTGGTTGACTATGGAAACAGCATGATTGTTATTGAACACAATATGGATGTTATTAAAACTGCTGACTATATTATAGATATAGGCCCCAAAGGTGGAAATGCCGGTGGGATGGTTGTGGCACAGGGCAGCCCAGAGGAAGTTGTTCAAACAAAAGAAAGCATCACGGGTAAATATTTAGCGAAATATCTTCCAATAATCGAAGCTCAACCACTTAAAGCAAAGAAAGCAGATAAGATTAAGAAGGATATTTAGATATTATTATTAATTTTAATATCTAAACAATAGCAGATTTTAATTCTGCTATTGTTAACTTATTACCTTATTATCTACATATAGTAGATTTTAAATAATAGTTCGATAATTGTTATAATCATAATTTAAAAAAAATATTTGTATTTTATTGGTATTTTTTTCTTGACTTTTATAATTTTGATTATATTAACAAAAAGGCCAAGTTAATATAACTCAACTTTTCCAATAGTTTATTATAATAGCCAAGAAATATAACTCAACTTTTCTAACATAATAGAAGTTGAGTTAGCTTAAATTTTTTCATTTTTTCACATAATAGTATAAAATAGGTTACATAATGATACATATATGTTTTTTTTATATGTCAAGAACTATTTTGCCAATATTCTCTAAAATAGTCAGAAACATATTGTTTATTAACAAATGCATTATTTTTAAAATATTTTTAAAATATTACACTATGTAAATAAAACTGTTTATATAGAGGTGCTTTTTATTGTTGTTTATTGTTAATTATTGTTTTATATTATTTAAATAATAATTATATTAAATCATATTCTTTGCTTCACAAGAGCAAGTAGAGACTCGAAAGATAACAGAATGGATAATTGAAAATGGTATGATTAATGAAAAAATATAAAAGATTAGAATTACAGATTAAGTAAAATGTATTTTAAAATAGCAGGCAAATTAACTTAAAAACCCCTGTGCATCAAGGGCGGCCATACATCCAGTTCCCGCTGCTGTGACTGCTTGGCGATAAATTTTGTCCTGTACATCACCTGCTGCAAAAACCCCAGAAATATTTGTTTTAGTTGAACCTTTTTCGGTTACTATATATCCGTCTTCATCAAGAGTAATTTGACCTTTGAAAATATCTGTATTTGGTTTATGCCCTATTGCTATAAATATGCCATCAAGATTCATTTTTTCTTGTACTTTTGTAGATATATTATCTAAAATTATAGAATCTACATATTTTAAAGGCTTTTTTTGTCCACAAATTTCATTTACAACGCAGTTCCATTTTATTTCAATTTTGGAATTTGCAAAAAGCCTATCTTGTAATATTTTTTCTGCACGAAGAGAATCCTTTCTATGAATTAAATATACTTTTGATGCATGATTTGTAAGATATAAAGCCTCTTCTACTGCAGTATTTCCACCCCCAACTACAGCTACAATTTTATTTTTATAAAAAAATCCATCACAAGTTGCACATCCAGACACACCATGTCCTTGAAACTCAGATTCAGATGGTAAATTCAGCCACTTTGCTTGTGCACCAGTTGAAATTATCACACTATCAGCAATATATTCATTTCCATTTTGAGATTTACATACAAATGGGCGCTTTGAAAAATCTATAGATTCAATTTTATCGCAATGTATTTTTGTTCCCACATGTTCTGCTTGTTTTTTCATTTCTTCCATAAGCCAAGGACCCTGAATAACACTTGCAAATCCTGGATAGTTTTCAACATCTGTTGTAATGGTAAGCTGTCCACCAGGTTGATCTCCAGTTACAATAATGGTTTCCATGTTTCCCCTTGAAGTATAAATTCCAGCTGTATATCCAGCAGGTCCTGAACCAATAATTAATATCCTTGTTTTATAAGTTTGCATATATTGACTAAAAATTTAATTCACGAGGGTCATTAAAGAAAGTTTTATAAAAATATCTATCATATTCCTGTATATCAGTTTTTTCATTTACAATAGTTGCCTTAATTAGCAATACTATTTCTTTGGTTTCGTAAACTTCAATTCTTTTTGTAAAAAACCAGCCAAGTAATGGAATTCTACTGATGATTGGAATTCCAATTTCTTTAATATCTGTATATCTTTCTGTAAAGCCACCCATTAACATTATATCTTCTGATTTCATATTTAATACAACATCCATTTCACGAATTGATGTAACTGGTATCATATTCGCTGGAACATCTGTAACTCCAGCAGTTTTTGTAATATAATTAAAACCTGGATCTTCTTTGCTTTCTTTAATTCTTGATACAGTTGGGCGAATATTTAACATAATAGTACCTTTTTCTAAATCTATAGATGGTTGTAATACCAACACTACACCAACTGGTATAGTTTTTGGCGAACTTGTAACTGTTAATATTGATGGAACAACTGTATTTTGTACGGCTCCCGTTGCTGTACTTGTTTGGGGAGCTGTGGTTGAAACAGATATATCAAAAAATACTTGATTGTCTGCAAAAGTAAGAATTGCTTGTTGATTATTTATTGCAACTACACGAGGGGAAGATAAAATCCTTGTAGTACCAAAAGAGTCAAGAAGATTTACAGCAGCTGTCATGGACTGAGTAGTTGATCCTCCAGATGCAGAAAATGCAGGGTTTGTAATTTGCGAAAGACTATTAGTTTTAAGCTTAACCGTTCCATTACTGCCAACATTTCCAAAAAAACTTAAATCTATTCCAGTTTGAAAATTTTTATTTAATACAACTTCTGCAAGCTTTACTTCAATTAAAACTTGTGCAGAAACTTTCATCTTAAGATCTTCAAGATATTCCTTTATTTTTAAATGCCCTTTAGAGTTTGCAAAAACTGAAATCATTCCACTTGACTTACTAAGGCTTATATTTCCACTTCCGCTTAATGAAGAACCAGAGTTTTGGCCAGAAGATTGACTTGGGCTGTTTGTACTACCTTGGCCAGAAGATTGACTTGGGCTGTTTGTACTACCTTGGTTTGCTACCTGAGAAGGGGTTGAGGTGTTGTTATTTGTTCCACCGCTATTGGTGGAATTTCCATTTTGCGTTTGATTTATCTTTGAAAATCTTTTTTTATTAGAAATTGATAAAGAGCTATTTACTATTTGATTAACATTTTGAGTCATATCTGCCCAAAATGTATCATCTGTGCTGGAGCTTAAAGAGCTTGAAGATCCACTATTCATATTTCCAGATAGCACAGAAGTATTAACATGCATAGAGCTTGAGTTTGTCCTTGTTATATTTAAGAAATTAATATTATATGTTGCAACATATGGATCGTCATATTCAAAAATTATTGTGCCATTTTGCTGAGAATATCTTAAGTCTGCAACTTCTGATATTCTATCTAATACTTCAAATAGTGGGCGATTTTTCATTTCAATAAATGTTTCTCCTATTATCCTTTTATCTATAACTATATCAACTGCGGCAATTCTGCCAATTTCTAGTAATAAGTCGACAATTGGAATATCTTCATTTGCTGATACACTAATTAACTTTTCTTCATTTAAGTTAGGATTTGCTGGTATGGCTACGATTTTAGATAACCTTGGAATAGCAGGTGCATCAGATATTTGCTGTTCTTTGGAAATGGCATTTTTACTTAATGCTTTTTCATATTCTATTCTGGTAAATTTAATTTCTGCATCATGATTTGCCGTTAAATCAATATTGTGACAACCAATTAATAAAATGGGTATTGATAACATTAAAAATAAGTTCATGTTTAAAATACATTAAAAATAGATGTATGGTTTATAGGTAAAAGCCTAATAAAATAAAATGCAACAGATATTGCAGGTAAAAATGGAAATTCAGATTTATTTTTTGATGTCTTGTTTATATATTGTAATATAATTTTTGTTAATATTCCTAAAAATCCTGCAAAGATTATAAAATATAACTCCTGTTGATATGAAAAATATATTATCATACCAATGAAAAAATCTATATCTGCACCGCCAATGACAATTTTACCTTTTATTTTTTCTATTATAAATATTATAAGCCCAAAAAATACCAATAAACCCATGGTACAGTATAATTTATTTATATCTAAAGATTTTAAAAATAAAAAATTTAAAATTAAAACAAATACAACAACATAGCTTAATTTTGCATCAATAGACATTGTTTTTAAATCCATTATACAACTTGAAGCTATTAAAATTATTAATATTCCCTCTAATAATGATGAAAAATGTGATTCATGTAAATAAAATTTTGACACTGCATATGCTATGCAAGAAAGTATAAATAAAATAATACTTTGTGAATTTACTTTATTTGAAATAACCCTTTTTACAGATATTAATAGCCATATTAAAGAAAATTTTTGATTTTGATAAAAAAAATAATTTTTATCAACTATAAACTGTTTTACTATATAAGACATTACTTTACTTAAACACCAAAATATTATAATCGCATTAATGATTAAAAAAATATTCATTGGATAATTATACTTACAGATGATTGAATAAATTGCTACCATCAAATCCAATTAAATCTGCTTGGCAAATATTATGAAGAAAGCTGAAATAATCTCTTACAAGATTTAGCCTGCCAAGATCAATTAACATTTCAGTTAATTTATCTCTGATTTGGTGAAGATGAATTACATCATTTGCGGCATATTTTTTTTGATCAAAGGACAACTCTTCCGCACCCCAGTTACTTGATTGTTGTTCTTTTTTTAATTCGATTCCGCATAACTCCATAACTATAGTTCGAAGCCCATGGTGATCTGTATATGTTCTTGCAAACTTGGATGCAATTTTTGTGCAAAATACATTTGGAATTCTTTCAATTTTTAAATAATGCATCATAATTCCAATATCAAATCTTCCATAATGAAATATTTTTTGTCTTTTAGAGTCTGTTAACAAAGAAATAAGATTTTTTGCATTATAATTTACACTTCCATCATCACTTCTTTTAAACTGAACTAAGTGAATTTGTTTATCTTCATCGCATAATTGTACAAGGCATAGTCTATCTCTTGGAATATTTAAACCCATAGCCTCTGTGTCAATTGCTAAGCTTCCATTTAGTACTACGCTGTTTGGAAGGTCATTATAATGTAGATTAATTTTCATTATTTTAATATAAACATTTAAACTGTTTAATATTAGTTATTTATATTAGTCAAGAGTGAAAATTTTTAGTTGATTTTTGCATTTTATCAATCATAATTATATTAGATAATATTTTATTTTATTTTAATGATAATCTCTTCAGTTAGTGCAATAGAAATTTTAGATTCAAGGGGTTTTCCAACTATTGAGGTTCAAATTACCACAGAAGATGGATTTTGCGCATCGGCATCTGTTCCCTCTGGTGCGTCAACTGGTGCAAAAGAATCATGTGAATTACGCGATGGAGATAAAAGTTATTGCCATGGAAAGGGAGTTTTAAAGGCTGTTGATAATGTAAACACCATTATTGCATCAGAATTAATTGGCCTAGAATGTAATCAACAAGATTTAATTGACGGAATTTTAATTAAGCTTGATGGAACTGAAAATAAAAGTAATTTAGGGGCAAATGCAATTTTGGCAACATCTCTTGCATATGCAAGGCTTTCAAGCCTTATATTAGATATACCACTTTATAAGTATCTTGGTGGTATTAATGCAAATCTTTTACCTTGTCCAATGATCAATATTATAAATGGTGGAAAGCATGCAGATAATTTATTGGATATCCAAGAATTTATGATAATACCAGTTAAGGCAGATTCCTTTAAAGATGCAATAATTAAAAGTGCAACAGTTTTTCATACTTTAAAGAAGATTTTATCTGACAAGGGTTTGCAAACTAATGTTGGTGATGAGGGTGGATTTGCACCAGCTATTAATTCAACAAATGCAGCAATTGAATTATTATTAATTGCTATTGAAAAGTCTGGATTTAAACCAGGAGAAGATTTTCTTTTAGGACTTGACTGTGCTGCAAGTGAATTTTTTAATGAAAAATCTGAAAAATATCATTTAAAAGGAGAGGGTATTGAGATAACATCTGATGAGTTAATAGATAAATATGTAAAATTAGTGGCCAAATATCCAATTTTTTCAATTGAAGATGCACTTTCTGAGGGTGACAAATCAGGATGGATAGAAATTACAAAGCAACTTGGCAATAAATTGCAAATTATAGGAGATGATTTATTTTGCACAAATTCACAGTTACTTACTCAAGGAATTAAAGATAAGATGGCAAATGCTTTACTTGTAAAGCCGAATCAAATTGGCACTTTAACTGAAACTTTAAATGCTATCAATATTGCTAAAAACTCTGGCTATAATACAGTTATATCTCATAGATCTGGTGAAACTGAAGATACATTTATTTCCCATCTTGCTGTTGGATTAAATGCCGGGCAAATTAAAACTGGATCACTTTGTAGAACCGATAGAACTGCCAAATACAATGAACTAATTAGAATTGAGGCAACAAACAACTTCTATTACAACGGAATAAACATTTTAAATAAATTCAATTCTTTTAGATAATATGCAAAAATCTATACATTTAGAAAGTTTCCCAAGTATTGAAGGCCTTCAATATGATTTGACATTAGTTGATGAGATAGAGAAAATTCGCCATATTTGCAGTACAGCTTTATCAATCCGTAAAGAAAATAATATAAGAGTTCGATTGCCTTTAAACAAAATGTCTATATTTGGAAAAGATGTTGATTTTATTGAAAAGTATAAGAATATTATTCTTGATGAAATTAATGTTAAGGAATTAGAATTATCAAATGATATTCAAAGTGTTGGTAATGAGATTATCCAGATAAATTTTAAAACTTTAGGTCCCAAAATTGGTAAAAATATTCAAAAAGTTATACAAGGGCAAAAAAATAATAAATATACGAAATTAGATAATGGTAATATTGAAATAGACGGTATTGTGGTTGAAAAAAAGGATTTTGAAATATCCTTTAAATCATATGATGCTCAAGGTGTACAATTTTGTAATAAAGTTAGTGTTGCTGTTATTTTAGATATTAATGTAACTGAAAATTTAGTCCAAGAAGGAATCATGAGAGATTTCACAAGAATAGTGCAGCAAGATAGAAAGGCAAATGATTATAATGTAATGGATAAAATAATTATTTCAATTTCATGTAATGATGATGAAATTTTACATTCTATTAATAAACACAAAGATTATATCTTACATCAATGTTTGGCAGATGATATAAATATCTTACAAGATGATGAAATTGAGGATTTTAAAACACATGAAATTTTATCTAAATTAATAAAAGTATTTTTATATAAAAATGTTTAGCCAAAGAACCGTTGCAAGAGAAGTTAAATTTAGTGGAGTAGGTTTGCATAGTAACAAAATGTCCAATATCAAATTACTACCTAGTGAAATAGATTCTGGAATAATCATTAAAAGAGTTGATATAAAAGATAAAAATAATGTTATCAAAGCAGATTTTACAAATGTAAGTGAGGTTTTATATAGCACTAAATTAAGCAATGACGATGGCGTTGAGGTGAGTACAATAGAACATCTTATGGCTGCAATTTGGGCTATGAAGATATCAAATCTTATAATAGAAATAGATTCAACGGAAATACCAATTTTAGATGGATGTTCTCAAGGATTTATATTTTTACTTGAATCCATTGGTATTGTAAAACAAGATAAAATAAGGCCAACTATTAAAGTTACAAAAGAAATATCAATTAATTATCAAGATGGAAGAAGTATATTTGTAATACCTGCTGATAATTTGATTGCAACATTTTCTTTAAAAAATGAATTTGAAATTATATCAAATGGTTCTGGATATACTTACAATGATGCAAAGCAAAGTTTCATGAATGATATTTCTCTTGCAAGGACATACTGTCATTTATCTGATGTTGAAAAATTGCAATCCATGGGTCTTGCTATGGGTGGCGATTTAACTAATGCTCTTGTTGTAGATGGCAATAAAGTTTTAAATCCCGAGGGTTTAAACTATCAAAATGAATTTGTACGTCATAAAATATTAGATTTAATAGGGGATATTGCACTGTGTAAATATTATATTGCTGGTCACTTCATTGGGCATAATTCAGGACATGAAATGAATAATAAGTTAATGCGGAAGATATTTGAAGATGAAGAAAATTATGTTATTATTTAAAATTAAAAATATCGTAAAAACAAATATTATTTCTTATACCGCTTTAGCGGTTTGCGGATTTGTCTTTGGGTATTCAGTTAAAACACTGCAAAAAGATGCCGGGTTAAATCTAGATGGGCTAGATCACTTTGCACAAGTTGTGATGACTATTGCAACAATTGGCGCAGGGTATTTTGCTTTCAAGGCATTCAAATATCAAAGAGCTGAATATCACGATATTAGGCAATTGCACTATTTTACTTTTTTTAAAGAAAGATTTAATGAAAAGTTTTTAAATGAGTTTGTCGAAACTCTTGATATTCCAAACAAAATAGGTTCATTACTAGAGCACGATCATAGAATACGCATTCTTACTATGTGTGCATGCCGTATAAATAGCATTTCAGAGTTTTATTATAAAAGATTTACAAATGAAGTCATAAAGGAACAATCTTTATATTACATTTATAATGTTGGCAAATGCTATGATGGTACATCTACTTTTAACAGAATAGAGTTAAATTTTAAAACTTTGTATGATTGGTATTATGATGAAAACCATAAGTCTTTTAAAGCCGACATAACAGATGCTGACCGTAATCGGGTTAACAAACATAAGGACGCAATAAAGAAAGCTCATGATTTTTTAGAGGACATTAGTCGTACATCAGAAAAACAAACTTGAAAATAAAAAATCTCATACAATATATATTATATATGGTTTTAAGCTATGATGAAATTTGATTTTTAGTATGCAAACAAAAAGAAATACAATAAATGAAATTGATGAAATTTTAGGAAAACAAATACCAATTTTAGATCATGGGTTTATTTGCGTGGTGGATTATATGGGGTGTGATTCAGATATTGCAAATTCCGCACGGGTTTCCTACGGGCAGGGAACTAAAACCGTAAATCAAGACGAAGGGTTAATTCGCTATTTAATGCGTCATAATCACACCACTCCATTTGAAATGTGCGAAATAAAATTACACGTTAAAATGCCAATTTTTATCGCTCGTCAATGGATGAGGCATAGAACTGCAAATATAAATGAAATTTCAGCAAGATATTCAATAATAAAAGATGAATTTTATGTTCCAAATCTTGATAGAATGGCACAACAGTCATCAATAAATAATCAAGGTAGTGGAGAGAGTTTACCAGAGAATGAAGCACAAATTTGCCGAAATATTATTCAAAATCAATGTGAATCTGCTTTTGAAAATTACACAAAATTAATTAATGATGAAAGCCTTGCGCGTGAACTTGCAAGAACCATTTTACCACAAAACACTTATACAGAATTTTTTTGGAAAATAGATTTACATAATTTATTACATTTTCTTCGTCTTCGTGCCGACTTTCACGCACAAAAAGAAATTCAATTATATGCTATAGCTATTTTAGATATTGTAAAAATATGGACTCCAATAGTATACGGTGCCTTCATGGACTATAGAGTTAATGCGATAAGTTTATCGGCAATTGATGTTGATATTTTAAAGAATTATTTAGATAAAGTCAAAATTCAAGAATATATAACTAAAAATAAAGATTCAAAGAAAGGAGATGTAAAAGAATTATGTATAAAATTAGGGAAACTTTTACAGTAATATGAGCTATCAAACCATATTAAAGCATATAAGAATTATTGTAGAGTTAAGTAGATTAAATAACCCAAAACCTACATTATTGCTATTTTTCCCATGTATTTGGGGTATATTCTTAGCTTACGCCGAGCATATTTCAAAAATGGCAATTGTAAATGCAATGATTATTTTTTTTATTGGCTCTATTGCTGGAAGATCTTTTGGTTGCGTTGTTAATGATATTTTAGATCGTGATATAGATAAAGAAGTAAAAAGAACGAAAAATCGCCCCCTTGCATCTGGCAAGGTGTCAATTCGATATGCTATTATTATAGCGATTTTATGGCTTTTAATAGGTTTTTCATGTTTCACTGTATTCAATTCAATTGCAAAATTATTTATTATTATTGGGCTATGCATCTCATTAATTTATCCACTAACAAAGCGTTTTTTTCCATATCCTCAATTTATTTTAGGTCTTGCGTTTAATATTGGTGTTTTAGTTGGATATTCTGCAGTTTATAGAATGTTAAATAATACATCAATTTTATTATACATCTTAGGTGTATATTGGACATTATTTTATGATACAATATATGCAATGCAAGACGTAGAAGATGATAAAAAATTAAATTTAAAATCTACTGCATTGAAATATGGAAATTTAACATTTAATTATTTACTAAAATTCTCTATGATGATTATTGGTTTATCAATTTTTGTAGGAATATTGGAAAGCATGCCATGGCAATATTATATTATGATTATTCCACTTATATTTGTACTAATAAATATTTTAAGAATTGTTGCAAAGGAAGATAAATCTAAATTGCAATATGCTTTTAATATGAATATCAATATTGGAGTCATAATAGCAATACAAATTTTATTAGGTAAAATATTTCATGGATAGAGATTTGTTAATCAAAAAATTAATTTATCAAAGTAATCATAGGGGCTGTAAAGAGACAGATTTTATGTTAGGAGATTTTGCTAAAAATAATTGTCCAAACATGACAGATAAAGAGCTTCAAATTTATACAAAATTTATTCAAGAAGATGACTGGGATATATACAATTGGGTTAATTTCAATGGTAATATTCCACTTGAATACATAAATATTTTACAAAATTTAAGGAATTTCCGGTAGACTTTATATGTCATGTTATTTATAAAAATATTATTTTTTGCTTGACAATTATGAATAAAAATCTAAATTCAAGTTTAGAACGCCTTGACTTAGAGCAAGGTCAACTGGTTGGCTCGCCCAGCCAGGTTTTTAATAGAGTATCAGTATATATAGATGGTTTTAATCTTTATCATGCGATCAAGGATATACAAAAAATTAATGATAATGGTTCGTGTTTAAGAAAGATAGACAACTATAAATCATTAACATGGATTAATTTAAAAAAATTAGCAGAGTTATATTGTTGCAATAAAGTTAAAAATTCAACTATTGTTGATATCAATTTTTTTACAGCCTTTCCAAGACATAAACCAAAAGAACAACAATTAAATCATATAAATTATTGCAAAATACAAAAAAAATATTGCGATGTTAATATCATAGAGAGAAAATTTACAACATATACAGATAAAAATGGTAAAAAAATTACTACAGAAAAGCAAACTGATACAAATCTTGCTGTATCTGTAATTGCCGATATTTTAATTGGTAAAATTGATACCGCTATTATAATTAGCAATGATAGCGACATTATAGCAATTATCAACAAATCTAAAGAACTGAATATAGGTAAAATTATTATATTTACACCACCAAGCGAAAAATATACAAATACACAACTTAATACCAAAGATTCTGTGCAAAAAACTTTGTTTATGAGTAGCGATATTAATAAAGCCATGAAATATTACTATAATAATGAATTATTTAATAAAATATATGATTTAAAGGTAAAATTTTTATTAGACTGCCTTCTTCCAAATGAAATAAATATAAATGGAGAAATAATTAAAAATCCGTACCTAGAAGATTATCCACTCTAATGTCTGAAATAATAAAACAAAAAATCCAATTTGCACCAGAGTCTGCAGGGATTTATATAATGCTTTCAAAAAATAGTGAGCCACTTTATGTAGGTAAGGCAAAAAATATTAAAAATAGATTGGAACAATATTTAAATCCAATAAATCCACGAATTGCAATTATGACCAGCCTTGTTGCAGATGTTAGATTTATAACAACAACAAGTGAGGAAGAGGCTTTAATCCTAGAGATGTCTAATATTAAATCAATGAAGCCAAAATATAATGTTTTATTGAAGGATGATAGATCTTTTCCTGAAATTTTTATTTCTACTAAAAATAATTTTCCAATGATAAGAAAACATAGAGGTAAAAAAATTGAGAATGGAGATTATTTTGGCCCCTTTGCAAGTTCCGATGATGTAAATAAAACTATAAATATAATAGAAAAATTTTTCCAAATTCGCACTTGTGCAGATAATGAATTCAAATCTAGAATCCGCCCATGCTTGAAATACCAAATTAAAAGATGCACAGCACCATGTGTTAATAAAGTTAACCAAGAGGAGTATAGAATTTCGATTAATAATGCCATTAAATTTTTAAAGGGAAAAAATAATGATTTACAGCAAAGTTTATCAAAAACTATGGAGGAATATTCAGAAAATCTTGATTTTGATAATGCAATTAAAATTCGTGATCAGATAATATCTCTTTCAAAAATTCAAATGTCTGATAATGTAACTATACTGGAATCTGATAACATGGATATTTTAGGTGTTTTTATTGCGAATAACACTATTTGTATTCATGTTTTCTTTATAAGGAATGGATACAATTGTGGCAATAAGCCGTATTTTTTGAATATCAATGAATTTGAAGTACAGGAAATTTTATATCAATTTATTCATCAATTTTATACAGAAAATAATCCCCCTGACGCAATTATTGTTAATTATGATGTAAATTACGATATTAATCTTGAGCATATTTTAAACACAAAGATATTAAAACCGAAAGATGAGAGATTATTAAAAATTCTTGAATTTGCAAATAATAATGCAGAAAATTCTTTAAAAATTAAATTTGCAAACTCTGAGTCAAATAAGAAGTTTATGGAAAATATTGCTACAATATTTAATTTAGACAAATTGCCTACAAGAATTGAAGTTTTTGATAATAGTCATATTTTTGGAAAAAATGCAATAGGGGCGATGATTACAGTAACGATTGATGGATTTGAAAAATCATCATATAGAAAATATAATTTTGATTTGTCTGTAAATTCAATGGATGATTATGCCATGATGTATAATATGTTATATCGTCGTGCCCTGAAAATCAAAGAAATGAAAAATATAAGTGATAAAATCCCAGATTTATGGTTAATTGATGGTGGGGTGGGGCATGTTGGGTTTGTAAAGCAGGCTTTAAAGGATGCAAATATCGAAATTCCATTTATATGTATTTCCAAAGGCGTTGATAGAAATGCTGGAAATGAATTTTTTCATACCAAGGATGAAAGCCATATTGTGATAAATAGAAAATCGGATGTTATGTATTTTTTACAAAGAATTCGTGATGAAGTTCATAGATTTGTAATAACAAGTCATAGAAAAAAACGAGATAAAGACGCAATAAAATCTGTATTAGATGAAATTTCAGGCATAGGTAAAGAGAGAAAGAAAACTTTACTTATGCACTTTGGGTCAGTTGACTTAATATCAAAGGCAACTATTTATGATTTACAAAAAGTTGATGGCATTAATGAAAAAATAGCTGAAATAATTTATAATTTTTTTAAAAAGTAATAAATTTGCTTCCATCATATAATATACACAATAGCGAATGAAAAATTATTTCTAATTTCATGTTATTTAAAGATATATTATTTCCAATTGAAATTGCTAAAAATTCACTTGGTGGGCCAGAATTTTCAACATCTGTTGTAAAAACTCAATCTGGAAATGAACTGCGTTATAATAAACTGCAATATCCAAGAATAAAATATAATATTTCAAGTGGCATACAATCTAAATCAGATATAGATAACATCTTATCTTTTTTTCGTATTTGTCAAGGCATGAAATATTCATTTCGCTTTAAAGATTTCATGGATTGCTGTGTTATTAATCAAATAATTGCCATTTCTAATGGAGTAGATTTATCTTATCAATTAATCAAAACATACTATATTCAAAATGAATTTATTGACAGAAAAATTACAAAACCTAAAAAAAATACATTAAAAGTATACATTAACGGTGTTGTTATGGATAAAGATTTATATACATTGGATGAAAATTCTGGTATAATTAATTTTCATAAAGCAATTACAAAGAATGATATAATTTCTGCAGACTTTAAATTTGATGTAAATATGCGTTTTGATGTAGATTTCCTTAGTATTTCACTAAATACCAAAACTTCATATAACTTAGAAAGTATAAATATAGTCGAGGTAATTTAATATAATATATATATATGATAAATAATTCAAGTATAATAAATGCAATTAAAAATCAAGAATCTGTATTTCTATGTTGTAAAATAATTTTCAATAATAATATTATATATTGTAGTAATGCAAGTGAAAGTATTATCATTGATGATATAGAATATTTGCCAAACATTGAGAATATATCACTTTTATTTGAAAACATTTCCATTAATACTAATTCTATAACTTTAATTTCAAATGATGATTTATTGTCTATATTGAAAAATACCATGGATGCAAAAATTGAGATTTATGTATATGAAGATATTCAAAGGCAACAAGAGATTATATTTTCTGGATTTTTATCTAAAATTGACTTCTTGCCAACTGGCTTGATTAAAATTTATTTTCATGATATTCTACTCAAACTTGACTGTGAAATTGGTGAGTTTTTTTCTCCAATTTGTGTATGTGAATTTGGCGACTTAAGATGTAAAAAAGATATATCAAGCAACATATTTAAGGCAAACATTACTACAATTTTAAGTAATTATAAATTTCAAATTAATGTAATTAAAGATGATGGTTTTTTTCTTGGTGGATATATAGAAATTATGGAAAATAATATAACATTTAAAACAAAAATTATTAATCATAAAAATAACGAAATTTCTATATTAACAAATTATAATTTTAAAGAAAATCAAGATATTAAATTAATTCAGCCATGTAGAAAAACCTTAAATGATTGTAAAAAATTTAATAATGTCATTAATTTTCGTGGTCAACCTTTTATTAAATAAAGCTATTATTTTATAAATACATCTTTATGTCTAGAGTTTAATTTCTCAATTACATGAAATTAAAAGATACCAACTCTCACTGACATGCCAAACACTCATCATATAAAGATTGACCATCATTTTCTATGACTTTCTTTGTTTTTCTTTTTTCTACCATAATAGAAACTTTTTCTGCCCTAGATAGCGATAAAGAGCGTAAGTAATATAAGCTTTTTACACCATTTTTCCATGCATTGAAGTGTATTTTATGTAACTCTTTTTTAGAAATATCAGATTTTACAAATAAATTATTAGATGCAGCCTGATCTATATATTGTGCTCTATCTGCCATCAAATCAACTAACCATGGCTGACTTATTTCATGAGCTGCTTTAAATACTGATTTTTCATAATCCGACAAACACTCAAGGTGAGCTACGGATCCATCATTATTTGCAATACTTGACCAAATATCTTGAGTATTCATGCCCTTTGTTTCCAATAAAGCTTCAAGATACAGATTTTTAACTGGGAAAGATCCAGTTAAGGTTTTATGGGTGTAATAATTTCCACTTGATGGCTCAATACCTGGAGATGTGCCGCCTGTAATAATGGAAATTGATGCAGTTGGTGCTATTGCCGTTTTATTGGAAAATCTTTCCATTAATCCACAATCTTTTGCATCGGGGCATGCACCTTTTTCTTTAGCGATTGAAATTGATGCAAGGTTAACTTCATTTTGAATATAAGAAAAGAATTTTTTGTTCATAGATTTTGCAGCAGCAGATTCAAATGGAATCATATTTTTATGAAAATAAGAATGCAGACCCATAACTCCCAGTCCAACACTTCTTTCCCTTGATGCTGCGTATTTTGCATTCTTCATTTCTTCTGGTGCCCTTTGAATGAAGTCCTCAAGAACATTGTCCAGCATGTACATTATATCTAAAATGAATTGTTTATCATTTTTCCATTCATCAAAATATTCTAAATTTAAAGATGAAAGGCAACATACAGCTGTCCTTTCATTTCCTAAATGATCCTTCCCAGTAGGGAGTGTTATCTCACTGCACAGATTGGATGTTTTTACACTTAGTCCAAGTTCCTTATGGTGTTTGGGAATATGCTTATTTATATTATCTATATATAAAATATAAGGTTCTCCAGTCTCCATTCTGGCACTTAATATTTTAACCCATAGATCTCTTGCACCAATTTTGGAAATAACACCTCCAGTGGCTGGACTTATTAAATCCCACCTTAAGTCAAATTCTACTGCTTTCATGAATTCATCCGTTATACATACTGCATGATGTAAATTCAAAGTTCTTCTGTTATTGTCTCCCGTTGGACGCCTAATATCTATAAATTCTTCAATTTCTGGGTGATTAATTGGAAGATAAACTGCAGCACTACCCCTTCTTAAAGAGCCTTGAGATATAGCTAAAGTTAAAGAATCCATTACTTTAATAAATGGCATTATTCCTGATGTTTTTCCATTTATTCCAATATTTTCGCCAATAGATCGAACATTTCCCCAGTAACTTCCTATTCCACCACCTTTACTTGCTAACCATACATTCTCATTCCAAATATCAGCAATTCCCTTCAAGGAATCATCGCATTCATTTAAAAAACAAGATATTGGAAGCCCTCTATTTGTTCCACCATTGCTTAAAATTGGCGTTGATGGCATAAACCACATTTTACTCATATAAGAGTAAAGCCTCTCTGCACTCTGTTCATTATTTGAATACGCCTTTGCAACTCGTATAAATAAATCTTTATAATCCTCCCCTGGCATTAAATATCTATCCTTGAGTACAGCTTTCCCAAAATCCGTTAATTTATCTTTTATGTCTATTAGGTATGCCATATAAATTTTTATGAAATAAAGTTATTTTTTTAAAACCATGAATTATTATTAAAACTATGCTATTTTATTTTGCAAGTTTTTTAAATATAGGTATTGGTTAGTATTTTTAAAATAAACCAATATATTACTGGCAAATTTATCAATATGATCAATAAATTAATTAAAAATCTTTTTTATTTTTTTTAAAAACCCGTCTGTCTTTGGGTTTGCTGTTTTCAAAAGCATCATATCAAGATTTTCTACAATTTGTTTTTGTTCTTTTGTTAAATTTACAGGTGTTTCAATTTTTATACTTATGAATAAATCTCCAAAATAATTTGAATTATATCTTGGCATCCCTTTATTTGAAACTTTAATTTTATCACCATTTTGTATTCCTTCATCTATTTTTAATTTGTAAATTGACCCATCAATCAATGGAATACTTATTTCCCCACCTAAAATTGCCCTTGTAAAAGTTATTGGTACTTCACAAGTTAATTTATCTTTATCGCGAATAAAGAATTCATCCTCAATGATATTTATTAAAACGAATAAATCCCCCGATTCACCACCCCTTGTACCCGCTTCTCCAGATTTTGCAATTTTAATATTATCCCCTTCACCGACGCCACGAGGTATATCAACTGAAATACTAAATTCTTTTTCGCGTCTGCCAGATCCCCTGCAGCTTTTACAAGGATTTTTTATAGAAATTCCATCACCTTTGCATTTTGGGCAAGTATTTTCAACAACAAAAAAACCTTGTTGATAACGCACAGCACCAGCACCATTACATTCGTTGCATGTCACAATACCTTCTCCACCTTTGCTATGGCAATCTGTACATTCTCCTAAGGCTCTAAAGATAATATTTTTCTTTACGCCAGCATATGCCTCTTTTAAGGTAATTTTTACTTTATATCTTAGGTCAGATCCTTTTAATTTTCCGCTTGATTGTTTTGTTTGCTGCCTATTTCTCCCACCACCATTAAACATGCTATTGATGTCTTCAAATATATCTTCAAATCCACTACCAGAAGATGAAAATCCACCAAATCCACCAAATCCACTCCTTCCGCCACCAGCATCAGCAGTGCCGAATCTATCATAGTTTGAACGCTTTTCTGGGTTTCCCAGAGTCTCGTAAGCTTCGTTTATTTCCTTCATTCTCTTTTCACATTCTACTTTATTATTTTGGTTTCTATCTGGATGATATTTAATTGCATTTTTTTTATATGCAGACTTTATTTCTTCTGCAGTTGATGTTTTTGCGATACCCAGTACTTCGTAAAAATTTTTTGTCATAAAGTAAATTATTAACCTATATAAATATATTCAAAATTGTTCAATTTTCAAGTTTATTTTCATTTGAAAGCTTAAAAATTAACTCCGCAGTTGATTTTTTGTTAAGTTTTTCATAATATTGTTTATTATTTATTTGCACAACTGGCCCTTCAGTGCAGGCGCCAAGGCACTCTACTTCAGTAAATGAAAATTTACCATCACTGGTGATTTTATTTTTATCTACTCCTAAAATTTTTTTACATGTATCCAATATTACTTTTGAGCCAACTAAATGACATGGTACCGTGCCACATATTTGAATATGATATTTTCCAACATCATTCAAATTATACATGGTATAAAATGATGCAACTTCATAAACTTGTATAAGTGGAAGAGATAAAAATTGAGATATATATTCTATTTTTTCTTTTGACAAAATATTATCATCATCTTGCTCTTGAGAAAGCCATAAAAGTGGCATGACGGCAGATTTAGATTTACCTTTAGGGTATTTGGCTATTATATTGTTGGCTTTCTTTAAATTTATATTATTGAAGACAAACATATTTTCATATCAAATTCTAGAATACACGTATCTAGCAAATTCAACCAAAGGAGATGCTTTTTTCTGATTAAATATAGACATCATTTCTATTGCTTGGTTTATAAGATTTTCTGCCTCATTTCTTGCTTTTTCCATGCCAATTACATTTACAATATTAATTGAATTTAATTTTTTTTTATCTTCTGAAAAATCATGTATATCATCAATAATTTGGAATGCAGCACCTATACTTTTTGCATATAAAGTTATATGATGGTGATGTATTTTGGATACAATATTGCCAAGATTAACAGCAATTTCACAGCACACTTTAAATAATGCACCAGTTTTCATAGCATTCATTCTCATTACAGACTCCATATTTAAAGATGAGTTATCAAATGTAATATCTATAAATTGCCCACCCAATAAGCCATTTATAGATGCAGCCTCTGCAATTAAATTTATAATTAACAATTGCGTTTCTACGTTCATTGAATGATCTTTTGCTGACGCAAGTTGAAAAGCTTTAGTAAGAAGTGCATCCCCTGCTAAAATAGCCGTAGCTTCATTAAACTTTTTATGACAGCTTGGCAATCCACGCCTTTCATCGTCATTATCAAGAGAAGGAAGGTCGTCATGTATTAATGAATAGATATGAATTAATTCTATAATAGATGCATATTTTATGGAAATATTTCTTGGTACGGAGAATAAATCTGCAGTTGCAATTAACAAGAATGGTCTAAATCTTTTGCCACCTGAAAATGTTGAATAGTGCATGGCTTCATATAATTTAGATAATTGATCGCTCTCATCCAATTGAGGAAGTATTTTTTGTAAATTTTCATTTACATTTTTTGCACAATCATTAATGTATTTTATTAAAATATTAAAATCTTGTGACATATAAAATTAAACATGGCTAATCATAATTAATAAATATCTTAAAATCAATATATTATTTTGTAATATTTATATTTAAAACATTTTTATCGGCTAAAATAGCTTTCACATTTTCATCATGCGAAGATATAAATGTAATTTTATTAAATGTTTGCTTGAGAATCAGATTTATAATTTTTTCAGCATTTACAACATCCAGCCCATTTGTTGGCTCATCAAATATCATTAAATTTGCATTTTTATTCAGAATAGACAATGCTATTGAAATTCTTGTTTTCTCTCCACCAGATAAAGTAAAATTATTTACATATTCATTCAATTTTGGAATTAAATATGGAATTTCTAAATCTTTCATGGTGTTTTTAATTAGATTTATATCTTTGCATCCAGAGTACTGTAAATTTTCAAGTAAAGTTTTTTCTAATATAATAGAATTTTGCATACAATATGATATATTTTTCCGTAAATCTTTATAATGTATATCATTAATATCATTATTTGAAATAATAATATTACCTCTGTCAATTGCAACATATTTCATTATCATATCAAAGAAACTTGATTTTCCTGAACCAGATTTAGTATGAAATAAACCTATTTGTCCAGTTTGAATTGTGAATTTAGGAATATGAATAATCTCGTTTTCTTGACCATTCCATTGAAAGTCAAATTGTTTTACTGCAATATTACTAATATGAAAATTTTCATTTCGTATTTCGCCTTCTTGAAATTTTAGATTATTTGATACATCTAAAATTTTTTTCCAAGCATTTTTAATTTGCATAAATTCAGAGCCATGTTCCGATACTCCACCAAGCCCCATTGCTATCATTACCGCATACAGCATAAATGCAGTCAATTGCCCACTAGATAATTGATTGGATGAAATTTTTTCTATGCCAAAATAAACAGCTATTAATACAGAAGAAACAACAGCAAAAATACATAAAGATATAAATAAAGACCTAAGTATTAATCGTATTTTTTCTTGTTTCATTGAATTGTTTAAATATTCATTGTATGCATTATATTCCATATCTTCATTACAAAAAGATTTTACTACTTTTAGATTAATTATAGAATCAAAAATTCTTTTATCACTATCTTGTAAATTTATTTTTATCATTTTAGATTGTTTTTTTAGTTTCTTTCCTAGAAAAAAAGCTGGTATCATTAAAGTAAATATAGATAAAATAACCCAAAATGTAAGATAAGTTGAAATATAAAATATTATTGCAAAACTTCCAATTAAAGTAAAAGAACTGCGTATTAAAAATGGAAAAGATGTTCCTAAAATTGTTCTTATTTGATTAAAACTACTAGATAGTGATGAAATAATTTTCTCTGTACCAATTTCTTGAGTTGAGGGTATTGTTGCATTTAAAATTTGTCTATAAAGTAAGAGTTTTTGATTTTGACAAAAGTTTTCTGCTATAAAATTCATAAAAAAACTTCTACAAAATGAAAAAATACACAAAGTTAAAGTAGCTAAGAATAATTTTAAAATTGAAAGATTTATAATTTTTGTTTGACCATGTGATATTCCATCTATCATTTGACGAATTATGTAACCAAATGAAAGAACAATAATGGAGGTTGTTATGGTTGAAAATATTGCAAAAATAAAAAGAGTTTTATTCGTGCTGATAAAAGATTTTAGTAAATTTAATACAAATCTATCTTGCATAATGTAAAAAACTTGACATAATAAATTGTATGATGTGTTTTTCAAAAAAGCAAGATTAAAAAATGCAAAATGTATATTTAGATTATAACTCCACTACACCAGTTTTTCCGGATATTAAGAAAAAAATGGAAGAAAATATTCCAAATATCCCTCTTAATCCATCATCTGTTCATAAATATGGGCAAATTGCAAGAGAAATTATTGAAAACGCAAGATATGATATATTAAAAGCAATTTTCCCTAAAAGTCACAATGAATATAGTTTAATTTTTACATCAAGTGGTAGTGAATCTAATAATTTAGTTATAAACTCATTTAATAATGAAGTAATATTATACTCTAACATTGAACATTCATCAATTATAAAACCATGTGAAGCAAATGATAAATCACATACCATTAATGTTAATAAGGATGGTCTTATAGATATTAAATTTTTTGCATCTTTAGTGCTAAAGCATAAACCAAAATTAATTTCAATAATGCAGGCAAATAATGAAATTGGGGTAATTCAAGATATTAATAAAATATCAAAAATATGTAAAGAAAATAGTGTAATATTGCATACAGATGCCTCTCAAAGTTTTGGTAAAATATATTGTAATTTTGAAGATTCTTTGCCAGATTTAATAACAATTTCCAGCCATAAAATATATGGCCCAATTGGTGCTTCTGCCGTAATATTTAATAAAAATGTTAAATTAATTCCTCAAATTTTGGGTGGTGGGCAGGAATTTTATAAAAAATCTGGCACAGAAAATGTTTCTGCAATTTATGGATTCTCTTTGGCCTGTAATTTAGCTATAGACTTTTTCCCAAAACAGTACATAAAAAGTAAGCTATTAAGAGATAAAATAGATGAGTATGCTATACTAAAAAAATATAAAATAGTTTCCAAAGATGCCTTAAGATTACCAAATACAACGCTTATTGTAAAGCAAAATTCAAATACTTCAAAAGAAATTATGATGTTGGATATGAAGGGCATTATGGCAAGTGGTGGTTCAGCTTGTTCATCTGGTTTATATGAAAGTAATTCAATTTTACAAAAAATCTTTATTCCAAAAGAATATCAATCCTGTCAAATACGTTTTAGCCTTGGTATATGCACTTTAGAATCTGATATTGATTATTTAATTAATGCATACTTCAAATAGTTCAGTTATAATATAATTAGATAAAAATGGATGTTTTTTATGTTTTAATAAAATAACATTTTTGGGATTTATAATATATATAATACTAATATTAACAATAAAGATAATGGCTCAATACAAGAAGATATTTAAAATAAGCATACGAGTTTCTGCTTCCAAAGGTGGAAATTGCCAATTCAAGTAGTATAAATCTACAATTACCATGAATAAAGAAGATCTAGTTTCATTTACCATTAAGACACTTGAGGAAATTGATACAAATGCAGATTATTTACATAATTGGCATATAGAGTTGATATGTGAGTATTTAAAAAAAGTATATATTGGCGATATTAAAAGACTTATTATAAATGTTCCACCTAGAAGTTTAAAATCTGTTTGTGTAAGTGTTGCATTTCCATCTTGGGTTTTGGCAAATAACCCAAGCGAAAAAATAATTGCAGTAAGTTACTCTCAAGTTCTTGGTATTAAACATTCCACAGATTGTAGAAAAATTATGCAATCTAATTGGTATCAAAAAATTACAAATACCAGAATTAGAAAAGGAGAAAGTGAGAAAAGAAAATTTATTACCTTAGAAAATGGATATAGATTTACAACATCCGTTGGCGGAAGTTTGACTGGTGAAGGCGGAAATATAATTATAGTTGACGACCCCCATAATCCATTAAAAATTTTTAATCCAAAAGAAAGAGAAAAAGTTCACAATTGGTTTGAAGGTGTATTAATGTCAAGGTTGAATAATAAAAAAAAAGGTAAGATTATTATTGTTATGCAAAGACTTCATATAGATGATTTAACGGGCTATTTAACATCTAAAAAGTATTCTCCTTGGAAAATTTTATCAATTCCTGCAATTGAAGATCAAGACAAAATATATCATTTTAATAATAAAATTTATAAATTTAGACAAGAAGGAGACATTTTGCATAACAAAAGAGAGGATATCAAGCTTATACAAAATACAATTTCCGAACTTGGATCTTTTGTATTTTCTGCTCAATATCAACAAAATCCTATCTCTGCAGATGGAATAATTAATAAAAATTGGTTTTGTGAAGTGAATGATGAAAATATTAAATTTGAATCAATATATTTCAGCCTAGATACAGCAGTTTCACAAAATGAAAATAGTGATTACACGGTTATTATGAAAATTGGTGTTTTACAAAATTCATTTTATATTTTAGATATCATAAGAGAGAGACTTAACTATATTCAATTAAAAAATAAAATGTTAAATACTTTATCAAATGATATAAATACTAAAATTATAATAGAAGATAAAAATATAGGCTCTTCCCTTATTCAAGATTTGAAAAGTTTAACAAAAAATCCAATAATATCGGTAAATCCTCATAAAGATAAGCTAACAAGATTAATATCTGTTATTAGTATTTTAGAATCTAAGAAGGTATTAATTTTAAAGGATGCAAAATGGAAAAAAGATTTTTTATTAGAGGCAACATCTTTCCCAAATGGCTTACATGATGATCAAGTGGACACCTTAACCCAATTTTTAAATTATATTAAAGATAAAAAAGAAATTAAAAGAAATCCAAGATTAAGAATGTTGTAATAATTTATAATTATCAAAATATCTTCTTGACATAATGGAAAAAATGTGGTATAGTAGCTTAGTTTTGTTTAAAAGAGTTATATGAATAACACAATAATGGTTAACGGAAACGTGGGTGTATGCCAAGAGGATTTTATAAATGACGAACTTAATCGTAAAGGGAAATTTATTTTCGCAAATGGTTATAAATACGAAGGGGAGTTGAAAGATGGCAAATTTCATGGTAAAGGGGAATTGATTTTCGTAAATGGTTATAAATACGAAGGGGATTTTGAATATGGCAAATTTCATGGTAAAGGGAAAATGATTTTCGCAAATGGTTATAAATACGAAGGGGATTTTGAATATGGCAAATTTCATGGCCTTGGAAAATACACTTACAAAAATGGTGATACATACGAAGGGGATTTTGAATATGGCAAATTTCATGGCCTTGGAAAATACACTTACAAAAATGGTGATACATACGAAGGGGAGTTTAAAGATGGCAAACGTCATGGTAAAGGGAAATTTATTTTCCCAAATCGTAATAAATACCAAGGGGAGTTTATAAATGACGAATTTAATCGTAAAGTGGAATTTATTTTCCCAAATGGTTATAGAGACAAAGGGCTTTGGGAACAAGGAGCATTGGTGGAACAACAAGGGGAAAATCAAAAAGTAAATGCAGCAGAAGTAATACCAGCAGTAAATAAGAAATTTGCAGCAGCAGTAATACCTGAAAGTAAAGTAAAAAATTATTTAATAAATAAACAAAGTAATAATCCTTCTAATGGTATTTAGTTTAAGAAGATAGATAATGTTTTATCTATCAACCTCTCCAAAAACAATATCAAGGGATGCAATTATAGATGGTATGTCTGCAAGCAAGTGTCCCTTTGATATTTTATCTAAAATTTGTAAATGTGCAAAACCTGGTGCCCTTATGTAACATCTATATGGGCGATTTGAACCATCTGAAATGATGTTTACGCCAAATTCACCCTTTGGTGCTTCAGTTGGAACATAAGCCTCGCCACTTTGCACATGGTACCCTTCAGTAAATAATTTAAAATGGTGAATCATTGCCTCCATAGATTGCTTCATGTCGCTTCTTTTTGGTGGAGTGATTTTTGCATTTTGAAGTGCAAAATCTCCATTTGGCATACCATTAATTGCTTGTTTTATAATTTTTAAAGATTGCCTCATTTCTTCTATTCTTATAATATATCTATCATAACAATCTCCATTGTGTCGCACCGGTATAGCAAATTCAAATTCTTCATAACCATCATATGGCTGAGATTTTCTTAAATCCCATGGAATGCCAGATGCACGAAGAACTGCCCCTGAGCATCCAAAATTTAAAGCGTCCTCTTTGGAAATTATACCAATATTTTCTAATCTATCTTTAAAAATTCTATTCTTAGTGAACATTTTTTCTGTATCGTCTATTTTTTTCTCAAATTGATTTGCAAATTTTAAAATATCAGAAAGTAATCCATCCGGCAAGTCCATTGCCACTCCACCTGGACGAATATATGCTGCATGCATTCTGCTTCCAGATACTCTTTCATAAAATTCCATCATTTTTTCTCTTTCTTCAAAGAGCCATAAAAGTGGCGTCATAGCACCAACATCTAGTCCATGGCAAGCAACACATAGTGCGTGATTTAAAATTCTTGTAATTTCTGCAAATAAAACTCTAATATATTTAGCTCTTTTTGGAATTTGAATTTGTAATAATTTTTCAACACATAGTGCATAAGCTTGTTCTTGGCACATGGGGGACACATAATCCAGCCTGTCTAAATAAGGAAGTGCCTGAAGATAAGTTTTTTGTTCCATTAATTTTTCCGTTCCACGATGTAAAAATCCGATATGCGGATCTGCATGCTTTATTGTTTCACCATCCATATTTAAAATTAATCTTAAAACCCCATGTGCCGCGGGGTGTTGGGGGCCAAAGTTTAATGTAATTTCTTTGTCTTGATTATTTTGTTGATTGTCTTGTTCATTCATATAGTTAAACATTTAGATAAAAATACATGTAATTCATTAATATTTAAAACAAAAGAAGTTTTATTGTCTGTCAGTTTTTGTAGTCTTGTAATTTTAGTTTCATCTTTCGTTTTTGAATCTTTTTGCAAATAATAATCTCCATCGCAAATTGCTAAAAATATTGTGTTTTTTTCTTTACAATTCCTTGAGTGATTTTCAATCAGTAAAGTTAATTTTTTATATTCCTTAATCTGCCCACCTCCACCTCCTAATTGTGGCATAAAACTTAAAAATCCTTCAAATTTTTTGTCATTGTGTGTGAATGAAAATTCTTTACTTTTAGGTTTAAATGCAATTTTAATGTTCATATTTTTCAATTCATCAGTCATAATATTTTTTGTATATGGAACAACGTTACCCTTTGTTGTATATTTTTTGTTGGAAAATTTTTTAATATATTTATCCAATATTTCTTCAATATTATGTGATTTATATGGAAATTGCAAAATACTGTTTTTATAATGAAAAATTGCATCTCTTGCATCATTGATCACTTTTTTATCTTCTTTTGATATTA